>Ga0265292_1000087_pt1 | contig 192249 bp, 207 predicted proteins | sample Munlanlewell296A_FD_189080 | JGI IMG/M metagenome (GOLD analysis project Ga0265292, IMG submission 189080) | Leachate microbial communities from a municipal landfill in Southern Ontario, Canada - Leachate well 296A | ecosystem: Engineered > Solid waste > Landfill > Unclassified | place... | reverse complement strand
CTCAAAAACCGGTCCGATTATCTCCACAGGAGATTCACTGACAATATAAAAATAAACATCAAAAAGATGTTATTTTTAATTGTGTGACCTCACGGGGAATCGGACCCCGATTGCCGCCTTGAGAAGGCGATGTCCTAACCATTAGACGATGAGGCCAATTCAAAAATTATACATTTTTTAAATATTTTATAAAGTATTTATAATATAAAATAAAAACCCCGCTCCGCGGGGTTTGTGATTACACTGCTAACAAAAATTTTTCTAATTGAGGTCTGTCACATGCAACAGACGATTCAACAAGACCGTTTTTTCTTGTGACGAGGACAATTTTGTCTTCCTCATCTATATTGACGTCCTTCATTACGTCTACAATTTTTCTTGATGTATCCATATCCTTTTCGTCAAACTTAATTTTTGCTCCCAATTTACCAACGCCAGTTACTTTGGACGAGGAGATGGTACGTTGAAAAGTTTTCAACATAAGTTCCGTTTTTTCGGTATTTTTTCTGATTATAGTAACGGATACCTCTCTCTGTAAATTTTTTGATGTAATAAGCATGTGTATTGTGCTCCTTTTTAAATTAAAAGATCAGTTTTTTGTGAATCCATGAATGATTATAATGGAATATAGTATTTTGTCAATCATTATTGTTTTTATGTACTTTTAACCCAGCACTTATTTTTTATAAAAAATAAGTGCTGGGTTGACAAATTATTTAGTTATGATATCATTTTAACCAGATATTCATTCAATATTATATGGAGTCAAAATGTTAAGCAATTTTGAAATATCCGTGGTTGTATTTGGTCTTATGTTTGCCGTATGGGCCTTGTACACTTCAAAAAACGCACACCAAGAATTGTCTTGGTCTGAGTTTTTTTATTGGAAAATGTAAATTTTCCAAAAAGGCGCAGAATTTTATATTTTGCGTCTTTCTTGTTTTATTTTTAAGAATCGTGTAAGATATGGCTAATATGAAAGAATTCGCAGTTATAAAAACAGGCGGAAAACAATACAAAGTCTCTAAAGGAGACATTATTAATATTGAAAAAATAAAGAGTGAAAAGGAACCAGAAGTTGGAGACAAAATAACTTTTGATACGGTTTTAATGGTAGACAATGGAAAAGATACAACGATTGGTACTCCAAGCATAAAAGGAGCAAAAGTTGAAGGAATTTTGATGGCAGAAGGAAGGGGAGAAAAGATAACGGTTATAAGGTACAAGGCAAAAAGCAGATATTTCAAAAAGAAAGGACATAGACAACCATTTTTCAAAGTAAAAATAGAATCAATTAAGTAAAAATCTCGCAATTATGCGAGATTTTTACGTTCTATTTTTCAAAGCGTTTTTAATTGTTTCAGTGTCTATATATTCAAGTTCCGTACCAGTAGAAAGTCCTCGTCCCAGAACAGAAACTTTAAGAGAATGTTTTTTTACGATTGGCGCTAAAATTTTATTTACAAACTCCATAGTATTTTCTCCTTCAGTATTCAAACTTGTAGCTATTATGATTTCTTTAAGCCCTCCTTTAACAGAATCTTCAACTTTTTTTAATAATTCTTTGCTTCTTATTTTTTGTTCAGGATTTTTTTCAAATACAGAAATATTTCCACCGAGAATAAAATAAAATCCTTTATAAATTCCACTCTTTTCTAAATTTTCCAAGTCAGTATCTTTTTCAACAATCATAAGCAGGGAAGAGTCTCTATTTTTATTTAAACAAATCTCACACATTTTATTTTCTCTTTTGTCAGTAGAGAAGAATCGATAACAAGAACTGCACATTGTTATTTCTTTTTTTAATCTCTCAAGAACTTTAATTAATTCATCTAAAAAACTTTCTCCTTTGGACAACAAAAAAAAGACAAATCTTTTAGATTGTCGAGGACCTATTCCAGGAAACTTTGAAAAAATTTCTGTAGCTTTTTCTAATACGTTCATATTCACCCTGTTAAATAAAATTTGAGAAATTCTCAAATTTTAATTTTACATTTTTAAACCATTAATATATTTATCCATGTATTAAACAATTATAAACATTTTTATAAATTTTACCTCGTTTAAAATTATTTAACAGGGTTTACCCCGTTAAATCCGACTAAGTCGGTGCGAAGCAATTTAACAGGGTCAAAAATCTCCAATTATTTCTGCATCTTGATTTTGATCGGATACATCGTCAAACCCTTTCTTTACAACACTCAAAAATGTAGCGCGTCTGTCATCAAAATACAAATCAATTTTACCAGTTGGACCATTTCTGTGCTTTTCAATCAATATTTCAGCAATGTTTGGTTTATCAGAATCTTCTTTATATTTATCTTCTCTATGAATAAACATAACAACATCAGCGTCCTGTTCAATGGAACCTGAATCTCTCAAGTCAGATAACCTTGGTCTTCCACCTCTTTGTTCAACGGCACGAGATAATTGAGATAGGGCTAAAACAGGAGTATCAAGCTCACGAGCAAGAGTCTTCAACGAACGCGAAATTTCCGTTACTTGATTTACCATTGAATCTGAACTTTTCATTCTTCCACTCGGAATCATCAACTGCAAATAATCTACAATTATAAGTTTTATATCTTTTTCACTTTTTAACCTTCTTGCAACGGAACGCATTTTTGTAATTGTATTTCCTGGCTGGTCATCTATGTAAATTGGGGCTTTAGAAAGCCTATCTAAAGAGTCTCTTAAACGCCCAAAATCGTCCTCAGTCGTTATTTTACCTGTTCTTAACTTCCAAGCATCTACATGTGATTCTGCCGCAAGCATTCTATCTACAAGCTGTTGTGAACTCATTTCAAGTGAAAATATACAAACTGCATTCTCGTGGTCAACGGCAGTTTTTCTGGCAATATCAAGAGCGAGAGAAGTCTTTCCCATAGACGGACGAGCTGCAAGAATTACCAAATCGGATTTTTGAAAACCAGATAACTTATCATCTAATTCAGAAAAACCAGTCGCAACACCTCTCAAATCTGTACCAGATTTATGTAATCTATCCATTCTGTCCCAAGCTTCTCCAAGCTCATCTTTCAAATGAACATAAGGTCTTATCTTTGATAAATTTGTAACGTTGAATATTTTCTTTTCAGCCTCGTCCAACATCTCATCAATTTCTTCTTCGTCAGATGCGTCGTCATATCCGATAGACGAAATATGGTTTGCCGCGTCTATAAGATTTCTCATTTTATATTTGTTGTGAATTATTTTTGCATAATAAAGAGCATTTGAAGCACTTGGAACAAGAGTTACTAAATCTGTTAAATAACTTCTCCCGCCGGTGCGTTCAAGTTTTTTCTTTTCATTTAATCTAGAAGAAACGGATAACAAATCAATTGGGTCTCCCTTTGAAGATAGGTCCAACATTGTTTGAAAAATCAGTTTGTGTTTTTCAGAATAAAAACATTCAGGAGAGAGCATGTCCGATACTTCATGAATTACTTCTGGCTTAAGCATAATAGACCCGAGCAATGCTTTCTCAATTTCTATATTTTGAGGTGGAATTCTTAATTCAGTAAAATTTTCTTTAGTTGCCATTAACGAGATTTTATCACAGGAGCTTTGAGCAGGGAATAGATTTTAAAATCAAAAAGGTTGAAAAGAGTGTGGATGAGTGGGGATAGCAAAATAATGAAATCACTAAATCACAAAAACATGAAAACACAGGAACAAAAGCACAAAATACAAACAAAACAAAAAAGCTAAAAAACAATAAAGTAAAAAAATCTTAAATAAAACAAGAAAATAAGGTTTTTAGCCATATTTTAGAAAAAGCTTGACAAAATATAATTAAGTATGCTATAATATATACGAATAGTAAAGAAAATTTTTTGATTTAAAAATAAAAAATATTTTTCAATTAATCATCGGAGGATGAAATGAAAAAGTATATTACGGCTATTGTTTATATTTTTGGTCTTATAACAATCGCATTTCTTGCGAATATCGGGCTAATGGTAGAAGATGATTATTATAATAATTATCTTGTGCTAATAATATCATTGTCAATTTTTGAAACACTTTTTCCACTTGCTATATATTTTGAGTGGAGAAAAGATAACTCTTTCAGGGTTGCAATTGGTTCATTAATAAATTACAACGCTGACATTCTTTCTGTTTCTTTTGGAAAAGAAAGAATTGAAATAGTTGTAAAAAAAATTCCTCGAAAATTCAAAGGTAAAACAATTAAAAGAAGTGACGAAATTCAAAATTACTCAGTTTACTATGGTGTAAACAACAATATTTTAATAACATTTTGACATTCAGCCGACGATTATATCGTCGGCTTCTTCTTTTATTTTTTTAAAATGGTGAATCCGTCTTTGGTATCTTTTAATTCATAACCAAGCACTTCAATTTTTTTGCGAATTTGGTCTGCCTTTTCCCATTCTTTGTTTTTTCTTGCCAACTCGCGTTCTTGCGCGAGTTTTCTTATTTCTTGTGGAATTTCTTGTATTTCAATTTTGTCCAAACCAAATCCAAAAATTTTATCAAATTCAAGCAAGGTAGCTTTTTTATCTTCATTTTCAACAGAATCATCTTTTACTAATTTCCACACTAAAGCTATTGTTTCTGGTATTGCTAAATCATTTTCTAATAATTTTTTAAATTCGCTAATATATTTTTTGTCAGATTTTCCTACCTCTTTTCCAAATTCGTTATAAGAATTAAAAAGTTTTTCCAAGGCACTTTGAGCCCCAATAAGTGCCTCCCAAGAAAAATTCATTTCTGAACGATAGTGTGAAGTGAGAGTCAAATAACGATAGGCAAGGGGATTAATGTTTTTTTCTTTAAGAGTATCAAGAGTGATTACATTTCCAATAGATTTAGACATTTTTTCAGCTTCTGCGGATGGGTCTTCTTTTATATTTAAAAATCCTCCGTGCACCCAATATTTAACGAAATGTTTACCAGAAACTGCCTCGCTTTGCGCGATTTCGTTTGTGTGGTGAGGAAACATTAAATCAGTTCCACCCGTGTGAATATCAAAACTGTCACCTAAACATTTTGTTGACATGGCGGAACATTCTATATGCCAACCCGGACGGCCCTTGCCAATTTCTGTGTTCCAGTAAATTTCGCCATCATCTTTATCATAAAATTTCCATAGAGCAAAATCTTGCGGATTATCTTTTTCATACTTATCATTTTTGATTCTTGATTTTGATTCAGAAACATTTTTTAAACCCGCCAACTCCCCATAATTTTTTGATTTTTGAATAGAAAAATAAATTCCGTCTTCTGTTTTGTATGCATAACCAGTTTCAATCATTTTTTTTATCATTTCAACCATCTTTTCTATGTTTTCAGTCGCTTTTGGTGTTTTTTCTGGTGTTTCAATATTTAACTCTTTCAAATCCTCAAAAAATAATTTTTCATATTTTTGTGTAATTTCTTTTTGTTTATCCTTTTTTCCTTTGCTTTCTTTAATAATTCTATCATCCACATCAGTTATGTTCATTATATGATTTACTTTATATTCCAAAAAACCGAGAGTTCTTTTTAAGATATCTGTTGAAACAAATGTGCGAAGATTTCCAATATGTGCGCGAGAATAAACAGTTGGCCCACAAGTATAAATACCCACATTTGGTGGACTTATTGGTTCAAATTTTTCAATTTTTCGTGAAAGAGTATTAAAAATTTTCATAAAATAATTATAACAATAAATTATAAAATCATAAAACCATCGAAATACTAAGTTATAAGAATTCTCATTCAATCATTCAATTGAATGATTGAATGAATGGGAAAAAATTAAATAAAAATTTGACAAGTTTAATTTGGTTTGATATTATTAAACATAAATAGAACATTAAAAGGAGTGAGAAATGAAAACTTCTCAAAAAGATGAGGTTTTCATAAAATGTCCTTCTGACAAGTATGGAGAATATTTTTTTGTAAAAGTTAAGATTTGTAAAAACGGATCTGATATTTATGAAGTAAAATATGATGACCCAAGTTTTATTCACGAAGATAGATATTTACAAAATGAGGTTCGTGAATTAAGTCAATCAAATAAAGTTTATTTGGTTGAAGAATTTAAACTTTTTAAAAAAGAGGGAAGCATTATGAAAACTTTGTCAAACTAAAATCCGTTGTTTTTTAATTAAAATATAACAGCGGATTTTTTTATTTTTTAACTATTCAACTATTTAGCTAAATTAGGAAATAGTTTTTTAGTTTTGAGATATTAGATCTGAGATTTAAGATTTGTTACAGCCACTTCTTAGATTTAAAATACGTAAAGAGCCCTACGGCAACTATAAATATTGTTCCAACAACGATCCAAAAGTCATTTTTCATTCCTACAATTGGAGTATATTTCGTATTCATTTGGAATAAAGCAGTTATAATTGTAAGTGGATAGGCAATAAAAGATACAATTGTTAGAACGGTCATTATCTCATTTTGTTTTGTTGAAAGAAGAGAATTGTTTGTCTCGCGAAGTTCATCAAGAGTTTCTTTACTTTTTTCTATGTTTTTAATTATTTTGTATTGGTCAGACATTATTGTTTTAACATAATATCCAAAATTTTTACCAAAAAAACTTATACTTGCTTCTTCAAAAAGTTTAAGAATTTCATCGTGTGGAGCCATAACCTGTTTAAAATCAAGAAGAACGCGCCCTGTTTCTGAAATATCTCTCACCATTTCTTTTTCCTTGCCCTTAAATATATCGTCCTCAATCCTTTTTAATTTAGATGCCGTATATTCAATTTCATCCGAAATGAATTTGTAAATTCTATTCATCATATGATAAAAAATAAAACCAGCATGTCCCCCCATTTCTCCTTTTTCAAGAACGGCATTTACCTCAAATGTTTTTGAGAAATTATGAACCGGATCAACCATATCGTATCTTGTAGTTATAATAAATTTTTTTCCTATTATAAAATCAATTTCTTGCATTATACTTTTTGAGTGGGAATGTTTTGCAACGGGGAAGTGAAGTATTAAATAAATATAGTCATCATATAATTCAACGCGAGGTTTTATTGTAGGTAAGAGCAATTGTTCTGCAACAAAAGGATGAATGGAGTATTCTTCCATCAAATCTCTTATTTCTACTTGAGTTGGAGATTCTATATCAATCCAAACTAAATCTCTATATTCGTATCTTGTTATCATAAATAAAATTATAACACAATTATAATTTTATTTGTCCACATTTTTTATAAATGTTGATAAATGTTTTATCCCCCACTTTTGCATTAAAAAGCTAAAATGAAAGTATTGTCTTATTTATGAACTAGTACTCCAATTTTTATAAAAAATTTAGGTATAAAAAAGTGGGGGATGAATTTGCACCAATTCCGATATTTTGAGATAATATTCTGAATGAAAATAAAAAAAATATTAGACAGTAAAATAGTTTTATTTGTCTGCATACTTATATTCGCTGGCTCGGCTTTTTACGCGGGGTTTTATTTTGGAGAAAAAACTATACCTGAAATTGATAAAGTGGAGGGTCTTATAAGTAAAGAAAAGGGAATAGAGGAAAATATAGATTTTTCTGAATTTTGGGCCGTTTGGAACCTTTTGAATGAAAATTTTGTTTCCTCAACGACTACAAAGGCAACAAATCAAGAGAAAGTATGGGGGGCAATAAAAGGCCTTACAGAGTCTCTCGGAGATCCATATACGGTATTTTTTCCTCCAAAAGAAGCTGAAATATTTAAAACGAGTATAGATGGTAATTTTTCGGGGGTTGGAATGGAAATAGCTGTAAAGGATAATCAATTAGTAGTAATGGCGCCGTTAAAAGGAACTCCTGCAGAAAAAGTTGGGATGCGTTCGGGTGATAAAATAATGAGTGTGGATGGTAAAAGTACAACCGGCCTTAATGTTGAAGAGGCAGTGCAGATGATAAGAGGAGAAAAAGGAACAAGGGTAAAATTGACGGTTGTAAGAAATGGAGGTAAATCGTTTGATGTTGAAATAATAAGAGACACAATAAATATTCCAACGATAGATACAAAATTAAGAGAGGATGGGGTTTTTGTTTTGAGTTTATATAATTTTTCAGCGGTATCCCCAAACCTGTTTAGAGATGGTATAAAAGAATTTGTTGATTCAGGAAGTAGTAAACTCGTACTTGACTTGAGAGGGAATACTGGCGGATATTTAGAAGCCGCAGTGGATATGGCGAGTTGGTTTTTGCCTTCAGGGAAAATAGTTGTAACGGAAGATTTTGGAGAAAAAAATAAAGATAAAAATAGAATTCACAGAAGTAGTGGACACAATATATTTAACGAAAATTTAAAGATGATTATATTGGTTGATTCTGGTACGGCTTCAGCTTCTGAAATTTTGGCGGGTGCCCTTAAAGAACACGGAATTGCTGAATTAGTTGGAGTTAACACGTTTGGCAAAGGTTCTGTTCAAGAACTTGTTGGAGTTGGTGCCAAAAAAGCCTCAATAAAGATAACAGTTGCAAGGTGGCTCACACCTAATGGAAATTCAATATCTGAAAATGGTTTAACGCCTGATTATAAAGTTGAATATACAAATGAAAACAAAGAAAAAGGTATTGACCCACAAATGGAAAAGGCGGCGAGTTTACTTCTAGTAAAATAATACATGTCCCGTTAGAAATAAAATACGGGATAGATATACAAAGATAAACAAAATAAAAACGACAGCATTAAACAAAAATTATAAATTAATTTATGGAACTGCCTCTGGCAATTCCGATTTCTAACGGGATGAAAATTATACTTTTAAAAGATGTTCCTAAAATAGGACGAAAATATGACATTAAAAATGTTGCTGATGGATATGCGCAGAATTTTTTGTTACCAAAAGGATTAGCAAAAGTTGCTACAGATGTTATTACAAAAGAAATGGAATTAAAGAAAAAAAATAAAGAAGAAGAACAAAAAGTTAGAGAAAATTTACTTGATATGGAAGTAGATAAACTAAAAAATACAGTTTTAGAAATTAAATCAAAACTCAATGAAAAAGGACATCTTTTCGCAAGTATTCACAAAGAAGAAATTCTGAAAGAATTAAAGAAAAAATTAAAATTAGATATAGATTCAGAATATATTAAATTAGATAATCCTATAAAAGAAAGTGGGGAACATTCTATAAAAATACAAGTTGGTAAGAAAGAAGTTGAATTCAAAATAAAAATAATAGCGGGATAAAAGATAGCCAAAAAATAAATTACCCAGCACTTATTTTGTTTAAAAATAAGTGCTGGATTTGTGATTGACTGAAACTAAAAAATACAATATAATCTGCAAGAATTAATTAAATCAGCTCATTAAATTTTGGAGGTAAAAAATGACCACTTTTGAAATATTAGCTATTTTGTTTGTAGTATGGATATACATTTTTCTTCTAAATATCTATGCCACGATAAATTTATTTGGTTTTGGTCTTATATTAGAAACAGCAAAAGAAGACTTTTTTATTAAAAAAATGTCTAACTTAAATGGATATGTTCTAAGCATAAGGTCAAAAGTAAAAAAGAATTTTTTCTTTAATGGGAAATCTTATTTTGAAGATAGAAGTGTATCAAAAACTTTTTTCTGCTTTGGTATAGCGTCTATGGTTATTCCATTAATAATGTACTTTATATTGAGAATAACTTTTTTTCAAATAATTTTTATTATTTCTTTCTTTTTATTTTTCTTTTATGTTCTACTTCATAAATACATAAAGAAAAGGTTAGATAAGTTTGAAAAAGATGAGAACATTAAAATCGAAGTGGAAAAAATAATCAGACGCTATGAGTTTAAAAGAGTTTAAGTTTTAAACAAAAGACCTTCGTGAGAAGGTCTTTTATATTTTATCTGCGCTTGCCCCGTTAGAAGTTTGGTAAAAAATATAAATTTAATAATAAAGAAAGCCGTCAGACCCGCCCAAGGCGGGCAAGGCGATTTCATTTTCGTAAACTATTGAAAATATTAATCTTAATGAACTTCTAACGGGGTAAATCTGCGTTTCTAAACGACACTTACAGATTTTCTTACAACAACTTTTCCATCAAATCCTTTTTTTCTCTTATCTTTGAATTGAACTTTTCCATCTTTAAGAGCAAACAAGGAATGATCTCTGCCAACTCCAACCCCCACTCCGGCCATATATTTTGTTCCTCTTTGACGAATTATTATATTTCCTGTTTTTACAGCTTGTCCAGAATGCAATTTAACACCCAAATATTTTGGCTGCGAATCTCTCAGATTTTTGGCTGTTCCTCCTGCTTTACGATGGGCCATGATGATCAAAAAAACAAGAAAGCAAAAAATCAATAAATCAAAAAAATAAATTGAAACTTTAACAATCTTGATATTTGTATTAAAATAATGAAATGAGTATATATGAAATGAGGAACAAAATCAAGAGGTTTTTAGATAAAATAACAGATTCTTTAAGTAACGAGATTTTTGTTATTTCTATGATAGTTTTGGTAGGATTTGCAGGGTTTGGGCTTGGTAGATTGTCTATTTCAGAGATTAAAAAACAACCTATAAGTATTGAGAATATAAAAAACAATGAAATGACAGCAAGTGTATCAGGATCTTTAAAAGAAATAACAAATGAGAATAAAAATAGTGGGGGAATGGTTGTTGCTTCAAAAAATGGAACAAAGTATCATTACCCGTGGTGTTCTGGCTCAAAAAGTATAAATGAAGCAAACAAGGTTTACTTCAACTCAATAGAAGAAGCTAAAAAGGCAGGGTATGAGCCTGCGAGCAATTGTAAAGGTTTGAAATAAATGAAAAATGTCCCTAAGGACATTTTTCATCCACCCCAGTTAAATATACTTCGTATTTAACGGGGCAAGTAATTTTTTTTGTTTTTTAAAAAATGTCCCTAAGGACATTTTTCATCCACCCCAGTTAAATATACTTCGTATTTAACGGGGCAAGTAATTTTTTTGTGTTTTTATAAAATAATTTACAAAAAATATGCAAAAGAAAAAAATATACTTGTCTAAAACAGACAAAAAAATAGCTGGAGTGTGTGGAGGAATAGGGGAGGCATTTGACGTTGACTCAACTCTTATTCGTTTGGTTTGGATTATTTTAACAGCTGTAACAGGAATTGTTCCTGGGATTGTAGCTTATCTTATTTCTTGGATGATAATTCCTAAAAAACAATAAAATAAGAAAACAAAAAAACAACGATAAATAATTTAGAGGGAAGTAGACCAAAAGAATTATATATAGGGTCGCACAATATACCTTTTACGCAGGTATCTTATGCGACACATCTTGTATTTTATTAAAGCATATGGAAATGCCCATTTTATTGAAGATAAGAATTCATTTAATCCCCTATTTAATAAAATGTTTTCTACTTTTACAAAATTGTACAAAAGTGTCCCAACTCATAAGATATTGCCCTTCTGATAGTTTTCTCTTTTTATTTTTAACAATATTGTCTAAAACACTTTGATCAATATCTAAATTCATCTGTAAAAAAATTACAGGATATTGTCTCATATATATTTGATTATATTTATTAAGTTTATTGTTTAAACATCCTAGTAGGTTTCTTTTGTCGCTTGGGTAAAATATATCTATACAAAATCCGTTTTTTGAGTCATATACAAAAAAATCCGCCCTTGTGCGCCTATCGTCCATAAAAAGATATTCTCTATGTACAAAGGGTTTATCATAATGTTCAACCAAAAACTCGTAAACTTTTTTTTCTAATAAATTATTTCTTTTATTTATATATAAGGCTCTTTCCGAACTATGTTTTCCTTTTCTAAAGTCATAATCATTTTCTAAATTTAATTTCTTTCTTATTGTAACCAATCCTCCAAAACTCCTTTGTATTGATTTAGACGATGGTAAGTGTTCATATTTATCTATTTCTATAGATGTTGGGTATCTTTGGTTTTCTTCAAAAAAATGTTTTAATCCAGCTTCAACCTCTTCAATTTTCCAAGGTTTTTGATTACCAAATTTTTGTAAACGAAGTTTGTTTTCCATTACTATATTGTATTCTATTTCTTAGTGTCGCACAAGGTTTATAAATACAAATATTTTAATCTTTATATAAAAATTATCTTCTAATTAAAGCAAAAAGCGCCTCTGGAGCGCTTTTATTTGTTTTTAAATCTATTTCTATGTCTTAATTTATTTCTTCTTCTACGTTTAACAGATTTTCTTTTATTTTTTATTTTTGTTCCCATAATTTATTCTCTTTTATTGTGTATTTCCAGTTTCGACCGAAGGTGCATTTGCTTCTAAATCGGTAGGTTGGCCAGCTTTAATCTTCTCCATGTTGCTTGTGAATGCATCCCAGATGAGCTTTATAAAGATTTCGTTCCAAAAATACATCACAGGACCTTTTAAATAATTTTCCCAGACATTTAATACAAAAGTCCAAACATACCCTAGATTGCCCTGTGTTTGGTCTGATTCTATAAATGTTTTAAGGTCAAACCCCAAGTAACTTAACACAAGAATTGCCACTACGATTAAAATGACTAATTTTACTAATCCCCCACTCGTTTGTTTTTTTGAATACATAATATTTATTGTGGTTATATTTTAGTTTATAAATAAATTATTGCAAATAATCAAGTGGATTCAGATAAGCATTTAATGGCGCAACAGGAATTATGGAATTGCTACAATTTGTTATCTTTTTTATATTTCCCAATCTAACGATTTTAACTCCTTGGGTTGCATATACAGTAAGATGTAAATGTGGGCCTGTGGAATACCCAGTATTTCCAGAATATCCTATTATATCACCTTCGTTGACACTTTCCCCTGTCACAACTTTTATTAAAGATAAATGGGCATATAAAGTTGAAAGTCCATTCTCGTGCTTCACAAGAACCCATTTACCATAAGAATAACACCCCCTATATAAATCTGTGTTTCCCGTTCCCGTCACGATTCCTCCTAGCGATGCTTTGACTCTGGTCCCGACAGAAGCTCTGAAATCAACTCCATTATGACCACTCCCATTATAGGCCCCTGCCTTAGAAAAAGAAGTATTTCCAAAGTATTGAGTTATAAAAACAGAATCTAACGGCCAATTTAAAATTCCAGCTTTAGCTCTTGGAATACTATTCGGGTCTATAGTTATTTGTAATTCTGATTCAAGAGCCAAAAGTTCTTTCTCAAATTGGTCTTTTAAAATTTTTTTATTGTCCAGCATTGTTTTATAATTTGATTCCTTGTTTTTTGTTTCGGCTAATAATTTATTTTGTTCGGCTTTGTTATAATCAACAATTTTTTTCTGGTCAGAAAGTTGTGATTTCAAATTTGCAAGTTCCCTTTTCTTTTGTTCCTCTTCTGATTTTTTATTTGTGTAATCTTCTTTCAAAACCTTTAATACATTTAAATTTTCTTGTACACTTGCTTGAAATTTTTCCAAATTTTCAATTATATTCCAAAAATCAGACATTTTTTCATACTCCAAAACAATTTCTAACAACGAACTTGAATCAAATTCATCCATTCTTCTCACTGATTCAGATAGGGCCTCATTGTTTTGAGCAATTCTTTCTTTTTTATCTAAAATTTCTATACTTAATTTTTGTATATTTAAATCTGTAGAACTTATTTTATTTTCTGTAATTTTTAAATCCGTCGCCAATTTTTTGCCAGACAATTCAAGAAGCTGTACAGCTTTTTGAAGTGAATCTTTTTCTTTCCCAACCGTCTCTAACTTATTTTGGTATTCCTTTATATCTTTTTCTAATTCTTGAATTTGGGTGTTTCTGTCTTCTATTTTTGTTCTCAATTCTACAATTGTTGAAGCATTAGTAAAAGGACTATTTAAAAAAATAAATAAAAAAAATAATATAAGAAAAACTATATGTTTTTTATAAGTTCTCATCTATTTTTTGTATAGCCGTGTCTATTCTCTTGATAGTCTCCTCTTTACCAAATATTCCAGCCAAAATGAAAGGGTCCGGAGATTTTTCAATTCCAGATAGAACATATCTCATAGGCCAAAGGACGTTTCCCCTTCCCTTTTCAGTTGCAAAATTCCAAACAGCGTCTTTTACTGATACTGAATTAAAATTATTATTATCAATTTTTTCTAAAATATTTTTAATTTCACTTAAATATTTTTTCGTTTCAGAAATATTTTCTTCTTCTTTCCACATCAGAGATTCGGTATCATAATCTGGTGTTTCAAAAAAATATATTAATTCTCCCCTTTCATTCATATCTCTCAAATCTTCAAACTTATCAATCCTCTCTTTAATTATGGGTATAATTTTACTGATATTTTCTTTGTATTTTGAAAGCTGTTTTATTTCTTTTGGCATAAATTCATCTACAAATTCCTCAAACTTTTTATCAGATAACATTTGTATATATTTTTTATTGAGCCAATTTAATTTTTCAATATTAAATACAGCACCTCCCTTTTGAACTTTTTCCATTTTAAATTCTTTTATAAGTTCTTCTCGAGTTAAAATTTCTCTTTCATCTCCAGGATTCCATCCTAAAAATGCCAAAAAATTTATAATGGCGTCAGATAAATATCCCGAATTTTTATATTCAACAACATTTACGGCGCCGTGTCGCTTTGAAAGTTTTGATTTATCTGGAGCTAAAATAAGTGGTATGTGGGCATATATAGGTCTTTGGGCGCCGATTACTTCTTGTATTAAAATTTGTCTTGGAGTATTTGAAACATGATCTTGTCCTCTTATTATATGTGTTATTCCCATTTCATAATCATCTATAACATTTGTTAAATGAAAAATAGGAGTTTCTAAATCTTTTGCGATAACAAAATCTCCAAGGTCAGTTGTGTCAACTTCAACATCTCCTGTAATTAAATCATTAAAAATAACCTTTTTATTTGGGTTTTTAAAACGAATCACTTCGTCTCTGTCCCCTTCTTTTTTCGGTTTTTCTTTTGAAATGTAGGCATTTCCGTCATCAATCATTTTTTGTAAATATTTTTTATATATTTCGGTTCTTTCAGATTGTCTATAAATTTCGTCGTAATCAAGTTCTAACCATTTCATTGTTTCTAATATACTTTTTTCATATTCCTTCGTTGACCTTTCTTTATCAGTGTCTTCAATTCTTAATATAAATTTTCCATTATTTTGTTTTGCAAAAATATAATTAAAAAGAGCCGTCCTTGCTCCTCCAATATGTAAATAACCAGTTGGTGAAGGCGCAAAACGAACAACGACAACGTCTTTATTTTCTATGTTCTTTTTCATCAATAAAATTATAACAATAAATATATAAATCTCATAGAATAGCTATAAATAATTACTAATTTCTAATATCTAATTTCTAATGAAATTTTGGAATTAAAAAACTTGACAGAATTGTTTAGTAGGTATATAATATATGTAGAAAACAAAGAAAGTTTTTTGATTTAAAAATAAAAATATTTTTTCAATCAAATGCCTGGAGGGCACAATGAAAAAGTTAACATTACTTCTATTGTTAGTAATTGTACTTTCTGTTCAAAATTTTGGACAGGAACTAACAAAGTATTTCGCCGGTGTCTTATATACCGGTAGTTATGATCAAAATCTTAATGTTTTACATGGTGCGAACTTAAGATTAGCTGGTCAATTTGAAGTTTCAAATTTTGTTTTTAGAGGAGTTTATACCTCTGAAAATAAAAATCTGTTTCTAGCATGGTGGGATGCACAAATTGAAAATACTACTGTTCAAGTCGGTTTTATGGGAAGGCCTATTGCTTTTTTGAATCGGCCTAGTCCAGTTAGTGCAGGCGCACAGTTTGAACCAGGTGGATTATCAGTAATACCGGGTTCAGCAATTGGCGGACTTTTAACTCAAAAAATTTCTGATACAAAAGTATATGGTGGAGTTTATTATTTGCCAAATGAAAAACTCCCTGAATACAATATTGGATTCAGTAACGATGTCAGCAGTGTCGGATACTTTTTTTCTGAAAAAAGTTTTGGTGTTGCCGGTACTATAAAAATTCCTGATTTATTAACTCTAACAGGTTATATTGAATCACTTAAAACAACCTCTGGTTTTCTTGAAGTTGTTCTTGGAGGTTTAGGTGCTCCCTACGTTTCTGTCGTTTATGACAGAAACAAGAAAGTTTACGACAGTCAAGTTGGCTGGACAAAAAAATGGAAAGTTAAAGAAAAAGAAAATGTATATGTTCTCCTCGGTCTTGGGTATTTACCTGAGGCAAAAGTTCTAAATGTTTATTTTTGGGTGCATTTATAAATTAGATGCACAAAGCCGACGATTTGTTTAATCGTCGGTTTTTTATTTCTAAAAATTCTACACCTATCTCTGCTATAGCAGAGATAAGTGTAGAAAGATTTTTGCTCTTTTTCTATTTTTTTTACTCTTTTTTTGTATCTTTATCAAAGAAAATTATGGATGAAAAACATCCATATGGATGTTTTTCATTTATTTCTCGTGTTCTAAAGCAATTCCTATTAGTTCCTTTGCGATTATTTTTGCCGAATCGATTTTGGCGAACGATTTTGCAGAATTAATCATTTTATTTCTTTTTATCTCATTACTCATTATTTCTTCAATTTGAGAAACTAAAATATCATCTGAAAAATTATTTTCTTCAATAACGACACATGCGCCAGAAGAAGCATAATTAAAAGCATTTCTTCTTTGATGGTTCTCATTGGACTCTGTGATTGGAATTATTATGCTCGGAAGACCCCAAACTGCTATTTGAAAAATTGTTGAGCCGGCTCTTGAAATCACAATATCTGCAACACCTGCCGACATTCTCATTCCCATATTGTTTAGATAGGGAAAAGGTTTGTATCTATTTTTAAGTTTATTGTTTCTTAAGTTCAATTCGGATAACTTTTTTATCTCTTCAAAATTTTTATCTCCCGTCTGATGAATAATTTGATATTTTTCAATCAATCTGGGTAGGGCTTCCAAAATGACACTATTAATTATTTGAGACCCAAGAGAACCTCCAAGGACAAATATCACGGGAATACCACTTTCTAATTTCAAAAATTCTACAGCACCTGTTTTAGAAGGACTAATTAAATCTTTTCTTATTGGGTTGCCGGTTAGAGCAACCTTGTCTGCGGGGAAATATTTTGATGCCTCTGGAAAAGATATAGATATTCTTTTAGCAAACTTCCCTGCCCACCTGTTTACTTTCCCAGGAGCGCTGTCTGATTCGTGTATTACAAGAGGAATTTTAAAAATTCTTGAAGCTAAAACAACTGGGAAGCTCCCATATCCTCCTTTTGAAAAAATTACATCTGGGAAAATATTAAAAACAACCAAAACGCTTTTCACTATTCCCCACCCAGTTTTAAATAAATCAAAAAAATTCATCAAAGAAAAATATCCTCTAACTTTTCCTGCAGAAATTTTTTTATATTGTATTCCTAATTCAAAAAGTGTTTTTTTGTCGTAAGGGTCAGGCGCCAAAAAAAACAATTCCGGTTCAATCAGATTTTCTTCTTTGGTTATTTCCCTTATTTCTTCGGCTACGGCAATTATCGGATAAAAATGTCCACCCGTACCGCCACCTGTAAATACAATTTTCACCCTGTTAGAAGCAGGCCCCGTTATAAGTTCTACATTTGTTTAAATGTAGAAAATATAGATTACTGCTCGTTAATTAATACTTATAATATGTTGCCTCCGTTTTATAAAACTTATAACGGGGCAGGTCGCGCTCAACCGCACTCTGCTCAATTAAACTTATAATTTAAATACAATCTCTATTTATTTTGAGACCCGTTTTGAAACCGTGACCGTGGCTTCTAACGGAGTTCATAATATTAAAATTTTAACACAAATTAACTTGACTTTCGATGTTTAGACACATTCAAAACGATTCCGATTGATGCCAAAGCAAAAAACAATGCCGTTCCTCCCTTACTTACAAATATTAAAGGCATTCCTGTGAGAGGTGCAACTCCTATCATTGAAGCTATGTTTATAAATGACTGGGTAATAATTAACATTATTATTCCAACTACAAGTAATCTTCCAAATGTTGTTGGCGCTCTCGCGGCAATTCTAAATCCTCTGAATGTAAAAGCTAAAAACAAAACTAACAGAAAAACACTTCCAACAAAACCCCATTCTTCCGCAAAAACAGCAAATATTGAATCGCCTATGGGTTCTGGAAGAGATTCAAATTTTTGTATACTTTGTCCAAACCCTCTTCCAAGTGTTTGCCCGGAGCCAACAGCTATTAATGATTGTTGAATTTGATAACCCGAATTTTGCGGGTCGTCGCTCGGATTCATAAAAGTCTCTACTCTTTCTTTTATATATGGTTTGTATGTCATTAAGATAAGAAACCCAATTATCATTACACCTATTAAACTTAAAATATGTTGCCATTTTCCACCAGCAACCAACAACATACCAAGTGAAGTCACTATCAAAACTAACAAGGTTCCAGCGTCTGGTTGAAGTAATAAAATTATTCCACTGATTCCAAGAATAATACAAAGAGGAAGAACTCCAAATTTTAAATTTGTAACTTTTGTTTTTACACCGGCGAGCCAAGCTGAAAAATAAATTACAAAACCAAGCTTAAGAACTTCTGCAGGTTGAAAAGAGAACGGTTCAATCAAAAGCCATCTTTTTGCTCCTCCGTGTAAAAAACCCAATCCAGGAACAAAAACTAATGCCGTTAAAATAAGTGATCCAAGAAATATATAAAAAGCGTATTTGTTCCAAACTTTATAATCTATTTTAGATAAAATAATTAAAGACAATGAACCCAAAAAAAGACCTAGGAAGATTTGATTAAACGCCACAGAAGAAAAATCTGCCCCACCCCTAGTTAAAAGTCCTAAAGAAGCTGATGTAAAAATAAAAAGACCACCAAAAACGAGTATGGCGACTATGAAAAAAAATACTCTGTCTATTTTTTGTTGACGCATGATAAACTAGATCAAATATAAAATATCAAAAATCTCAGCCCTAGGCTGATCCGCCTTGGGCGGAAAAACTAAAAACTACAACTAAAAACTTAAAGCTATTAAAAAATTATTTTAATAAAGCAATAATAACTCCGACAAATGCAAAAACAACACTTATTACCCAATAACGCATCGTGACTTTGTATCCTGGCCAACCAATAGCTTCAAAGTGATGATGTATTGGGGCTACTAAAAATACTTTTTTACCTCTTATTTTTTTAGATAATATTTGAATGATATTAGATAAAGTTGTTAAGACGAGTGGAAATGCAATTATAGGTAAAACTAAAACTTCCTTTGTTAAGAAAGCTACAACTGCAAGAGTCATTGTTAGAGCCATTGAACCAGTTTCAGACATATAAAATCTTGCCGGAGGAATATTGAACCACAAAAACGCGAGGAGACCTCCAACTACTACGAAGCAAAATGTTGCCAGGTCTATTTGATTTTGAACGAAGGCAATTATTCCATAGGCTGAAAACATTGAAGAAAACACTCCGCCAGAGAGCCCATCAATCCCGTCAATAACTCCGCCAGAATAAATCCCTAACATAACAAATATAAAAAATGGGATAAAAAGTAAACCTACATCAAGATCTCCAAGCAAGGGTATCGCTATGGATGTCATTTCAAGTTTTGAATAAAACCACCAAGCGCCTATTAAAGAAACAACAAACACTACTAGCAGTCTTTTTTTCAAAGACAACCCACCTGCGAGTTGGTCCTTTTTGCCTTTAACTTCAAAGTAATCATCAACGAGTCCTATAATTGCTCCTACTATAAGTGTGAATAGGGGCAACCATGTTTGATTTCTACTAAAAAAATTTAATTTAGAAGTTATATCAAAATTAAAAATAAAAGGTAATATTAAAAATAATAATGTAGTTAAAATCACACTTCCCCAAATTAATACTCCGCCCATTTTGGGAGTCCCAACTTCTTTTCCTTCATGTAATTTATTAAAAATAGGAGTATCTTTTCCGTCCATCCCAACTTTTCCAGATTTCTTTTTCCACATCTCGTGTTTATATAAATAACTAATCAGAATAGGAGCAAGACCTATACCTATCAAAAAGGCAATTGCAGAAGGTGTAAATACTTTTATTATGTTTATGATCATAAAATCATTTAATCATAAAATCACTAAAACAAAAAAACAATAAAACAATAAAACAATAAAACAAAAAATTAAAAACTACTTGACAATATTTTAAGGTCTGATATAATGTATCTGGACTTGATAAACGATGTTTTGTCGCCAAGATTCTTTGTTTAATATCCCACAAAAGTTTGAATAACAAAGGATCTTGGTTAATGTTTTATAGAAGCTACCCAATTCTAGAAATAGATTGCTAACGGGTAGCTTTTTTTATTCACGATCATCTCTGGGTTGTAAAATTACATCAACTATATTTTTCATATCTTTAAATCTCCCCTCTCTTGATGACCCAAGAATAGAAACAATAATTGGTCTCATCATTCCATTATCAAAAGCCGTCACAAGATTTCCACCCGCTAAATCTGTATAACCCGTTTTTGAAGCTATCACAAAAGGTATCTCATTTATGATTTCATTAGTATTTTCTGTGTTGTGAATTTTGTCTTCAGATTTTAAACTTAAATTTTTATAAGAGGTTGCCTCAAATATTTGTGGTTTATTTTTAATTATGTAATCAAAAAGCATTGTTATGTCACGAGCCGAACCATAAGAACCACTTAAATAAGTTTCATCTACATCTAAACCTGACTCATTCAAAAAGTATGTTTGTTTTAAATTTAATTCCCTTGCTTTTTTGTTCATTAAATCTGTAAAAGTCGTTTTCTCATTTTCTTTTTTTGAAATAGCCCGAATTGCTGAAGCAACGGCATTCGCTCCATCATTTGAAGATGAAAGGAGTGTAAAATCTAATAAATCTTTTAAATTCCACCTTTCTTTATCTACAAGACCATTATTTCCATCGTGTTTTAAATTTTCTTCGTCTATTTTTACTATTATATTTTTATCTTCATAATCACTTGCAACCAAAGCAGTCATAGCTTTTGATAAAGAAGCCAATGGTAATTGCATTTCTGGATTTTTTGAAAAAATTTCTTTTTGGTTATATACATCCCAAATAAAAATCGCATTTGCTTCCAGTGGAATTTGCTTAAGTTTTGATATTAAGACAAAATTGTCAACGCTATTATCAACGCTTTTATTTTCTGTAGTACCAATTTTGCTTTGAATATCTAATATTGAGTAAAATAAAAAATAAGCAAAAACAATCAAAATAAAAATAACAATTCCTGTCCAAATTGCTTTTCCTATTTCTGACTTGGACCAAATTTCTTTTTTATTTTGCTCTTCCATGGTTAATTTTTAGAATCATATCACTTTTGTGGCTGTTTTAAAAGGTGTTTATTCATTTGTTCCATTTATTTGTTCAAAATCGCTGTCATTTTCATTTTTAAACATTTCTTTAAATTCGTCTATTGATTGAGTTATTTTTTCATACTCTGGTAGTTCTTCTATTTTTTCTAATCCTAAAAATGTAATTAAATCAATTGTTGGAGTATATAAATATGTTCTTTTATCTTTTTGACTTTCTTCCCTTTTCACAAGTCCGCGTACAAGCAAACTTCTTAAAATTGTAGAGGAATTAACGCCTCTTATATAATCTATGTCTGGCTTTGATATAGGACCTTTGTATAAAACTATTGTGAGAGTTTCTAGACTTGCCTTTCCGAGATTTTTTGTTAATTCTTCCTTTCTTATTTTTTCAATAATTTCTGACATTTCTTTGGTCGCGCCAAGCATAATTTTGTCTTCCAGAGAAATAAGTTTAATACCTCTATCTTGGAGTTTTTCTTCAAGTATTTTCAAACTCTTTTTTATTTCAGAATTACCTACACCAAAAATATCCGCCAATTCCTTTACAGACATCGGTTCTCCTTTATAAAAAAGTATTGATTCTATTTTACTATCTAATTCCATATTTTTTAATAAAATTTAGGTATACTAGGTTCATTACTCTCTATCTCTATATCTTCAAAATGTGATTCCTGTCTTACCAAAATAATTCCTTCTTTTACTAATTCCAATAATGCCAAAAAACTTATTATTACCTCAATTTTCTCTGTTTTACCTTTTTTTGAAAATTCGTTGAAACTCATTTTAAAGCTTCTCTGAATTCTATCTTTTAAATTGTCTATTATTTCTTCTAACTTTACCACATTTTTTACTTTTGCAGACTGGAGTTTTTCTTTTTTGGGGAATCTCTCTGTTAGTTTTTTTATGGAATTAAATAAATTTTCTATTGTTATATCTCCACTCGGAGAAAAAACAGGTTCTATATTAAGAAAATATTCTCTTTCAAAAATATTGTCTCCAAGAGCTAATCTATTTATGTGTTGACTTAAATTCTTTATTTGTTGGTAAAGTTTTAGTCGTGTTTCAAGATACTCAATATTTAATTCTTCCTCATCTGTTAAATCTAGATTTGGTAATAATGATTTTGATTTTATTAAAAGTAAGGTTGAGGCTATAAGCAAAAAATCTGCAACATTTGGGACATCAAAATTTCCCAATTTATTTACATAAGTAATGTAGTCATCTGTAACTTGAGCAAGAGAAATATCATTTACGAACAATTTCCGCTTTTCTATAAGCTCTAAAAGCAAATCTAGTGGACCTTCAAAAACATTTGTTTTAGCTACAAAAGTTTTTGTTATTTGATTTGTTATTTCTTTCTCCATTGACTTTTTATTAAAACTATCATATTATAACTTTGAAAATGATCTTTTAAATCAAATATATTTTAACACAAAAAGGAGTAATCCAAATGAAAAAAATATTGTACGTTGGTATAAAAGTAAGTAACGAAGATGCTCTGATAAAGGAAATCATATTTAACAGCTCTAACAATCTTTATATTGGAACAATAAGTTACATTAATTTTCTTTTAACTGAACTTAGAACAAATCCTGACATAGCATGTCTACTTTTTGACGACATAGAATTAGACAGAGGAATAGTTTTTTCTCGTGAAGAAACTAATGATAACAGAACTACTGTCATTGTCTTAATCAAGACACTTTCTCAAAACAAAAGATTTGACCCAAAAAAAATTGTCGTCAAAATGTCTCGTCCCGGAAGATATTTTGAAAAATATGGGGTAGAACTTTTTGAACAATGGAAAAATAAACTCCTAAGTTATGGCGTTCTTGCTGAAAATATTTTTGAAAAACCGGCAAGCAATAAAGAAGTTGCAAATGCCGTTGTTAAAATATTAAACCAATAAGGAGGATTTATGGCGGAAAAAAATGAGAAATGTGAAAAGAAACCATTTCATGTGGTAATTTTAAGAGCAATGGAAAAAAAATTAGAACTCATTATGTCTTCCGACGCTGAAGAAGAAGTACTTCGAGAACTCGGAGAAATATTACGTTGTTCCATACTTCCCAAAAATGAAATTAAAATCATTACTTCCACCCTCGAATCTTTTGCCAATTGTTTAACAAGTACGGATGAACAAAGAGCGGCTAACTATCTTAAGAACTTGGCCAAAGAATTGTCATCAGAATTGACTTTGGGGTAGGGATGAACTGTTTAACACAAACCGCAACATTTTTAAATCTAAAATGTTGCGGTTATTTTTTTCTTTTTGTTTCCTGGTTGTTAATTGTGTTGGTTATGATTTTTTGTTTTTGTGATTTGGTGATTTTGTGATCTGTATCCCAAGTTCTCTCAACTGCTCATTTGAAACTTCTGACGGAGAATCCATAAGCAAATCTCTCCCATCACCTGTTTTTGGGAAAGCAATCACTTCACGAATGCTTGGTTCATTTTGAAGTAACATAATAATTCTATCTATCCCCCACGCAATCCCTCCATGTGGAGGTGTTCCCGAAGAAAATGCCTTCATCATATGTCCAAAATTTCTTTCAATATCTTCTTCTTTATGTCCCATTATTTCAAAAACTTTTTTTAAGGCTTCGGGTTTGTGATTTCTTATACTTCCTCCACCTATTTCATTTCCGTTTAAAACAATATCGTATTGGTCTGTTAAAATTTTTCCAATATTTTTCTTATTCATTAAATCATCATAAAATTCTTTTTTAGGCGCAGAAAATGGATTGTGTGTGAATGTCCAGCCGGTAGTTTGGATTTTCTCTCCGCCCGAGGCGGATCCGCCTACGGCGGAAAAAAAAGGAAAATCAATAATCCAACAAAATGCCAATAAATTTGGGTCCTCAAGATTTTTTCTTAAATCAGGATTATCTCTTTTATATTTATCCATTGCTTCTTTATATGTAAGTCGAGGAAATGGAACTTCTTGGATTTTCTTTTCAGGATAATTTTTTTGTATAACTTCAATGAGAGCTTTTTCATTTACTTCCATAACATCTTCCCTTTCAACAAAGCTCATTTCCAAATCCATTTGTGTAAATTCAGGTTGTCTATCTCCCCTGCTATCCTCATCTCTCATACATCTAGCAATCTGAAAATATTTTTCCATTCCAGAGGCCATCAAAAGTTGTTTGTATTGTTGTGGGGCTTGTGGAAGAGCATAAAATTTACCATTTTGAACTCTAGAAGGCACAATAAAATCTCTTGCGCCTTCGGGTGTTGATTTGGTTAAAATAGGCGTTTCAATTTCTATAAATCCTTCCCTATCAAAAAAATCTCTTATTGATTTAACTAGATTATGTCTGTTTCTTATGTTCTTTTGCATTCTATCTCTACGTAAATCCAAATATCTGTATTTCATTCTTGCTTCTTCATTAATATTTTTTCCATCAGAATTTACTTCAAAAACTGGGGTTTCAGCTTCATTTAAAACTTTTATTTCTTTAATTTCAATTTCTATATCTCCATTGTCCTGTTCTTTGTTTATCATTTTTTCAGGTCTTTTATTTACGAGACCTGAAACTTCTATAACCCACTCATTACGAACTGTATTTGCAATTTTGTGGGCATCTTCGTGGTTTGGTAGAGCAACCATTTGAACAATTCCGCTTTTATCTCGTAAATCAATAAAAATGAGTTTCCCGTGGTCACGACGAATATTAACCCAACCGGCAATTTTAACTTCCGAACCAATGTGTTCTCTTAGGTTTTTTATATATATTCGAGACATAACATTTTTTAAAGTTTATTAAATTTCTAATTATTAATTTCTAATATCTAATGAAATGTCTTAATTTCTAATTTAACATTAAAAAATTTCATTTAGAATCAGTAATTTGATATTAGTGATTTCAAAATTGATTTGTAATTATTTTAGATTCAAACCAATTTTGCTTCTAACTTCTTCCATTTTTCTTCCAATTTTTTCCTTTGCCTTTTCTCCTCCTTTATTTATAACATCAATTACAAAATTCTTGTCTTTGGCTATTTCTTCTCTTTTTTCACGAAGCGGACGAATAAAATCTGATACATTTTTTAATAAAATTTCTTTTGATTCTTTGTATCCTATTTCACCATTAGTATATCTTTCTCTTAATCCCTTTAATTCCTCGTCCGAACTAAAAAGCTTATGCAAATTAAATATGTTGCATTTTTCAGGGTCCTTCTTATCTTTTGTTCCTTTTGAATCTGTCACAATTCCCATTATAGATTTTTTTAATTCATCGTCTGTTGCAAATAGCTCTATAGTGTTTTTATAACTCTTACTCATTTTTTGCCCATCGGTTCCTATTATTGTTCCAACGTTTTCAAAAATCATTGGTTCTGGCAGTTTAAATGTTTCTCCAAAAATATTATTAAATTTTTGTGCAATATCTCTCGCTATTTCTACGTGTTGCTTTTGGTCGTTGCCTACAGGAACTACATCTGCATCTGGAAGCAAAATGTCGGCAGCCATAAGAACCGGATAATCAAAAAGACCAACATTTATTTCTTTATTTTTTGCTTCCGCATCTTTAAACGCATGGGCTCTCATCAAAAAAGGCATTGTTGTAATACAATTAAAAATCCATGCCATTTCTGAAACTTGAGGAATATCTGATTGTTTATATAAAGTTACTTTTTTTGGGTCTAATCCTATTGCTAAATAATCAACGGCTATGTCATAAATGTATTTATTCATTTCTTCTTTATTTTGAACGGTTGTGAGCGCGTGTAGGTCAGCAATAAAAATGTATGACTCGTAATCATCTTGAAGAGCTACAAATTGTTTCATTGCACCAAAATAATTGCCCAAATGCGGACGACCGCTTGGTTTTACACCAGAAAGCAGTATTTTCTTTTCATTTTGTTGTTTAATCATTTAAAATTTCATTAGAAATTAGTAATTAAAAATTAGAAATTATTTTAATTTCTCTTCAAAATATTTTTGTAGTTCAGAAATTAAAATCCTATCTTGTTTCATGCTATCTCTTTCTCTAACGGTCACTTTTTTATCACCAACGGATTCAAAATCTATTGTAACGCAGTATGGCGTTCCTATTTCATCTTGTCTTCTATACCTTTTTCCTATTGATTGAGTTTCATCATAAATTGAGAACCACTTTAATTTTAATTCATCAAATATTTTTTTTGAAATTTTCTGAAGTTCTGGTTTTTTTGAAAGAGGCAAAATTGCAATTTTTACAGGTGCCATTTCTTTCTTAAATTTAAATAATGTTCTCGTTTCCCCATTAACTTCTTCCTCCACATAAGAATCACACAACAAAGCTAATACGGTTCTATCAACACCTAAACTTGGTTCTATAACATGCGGAACAACTTTCTCGTTTTTTTCTTGGTCATAATATTCAAGCGGAACTCTGCTATTAGTAGCATGACTTTTCAAATCAAAATCTGTTCTATATGCAAGACCATATAATTCACTTTTTCCAAAAGGATAATCATATTCAAAATCTATTGTTCTCTTAGAATAATGAGCTAACTTTTCTTTAGGAACTTCGTGTTCGTGAATATTTTTTTTATTTAAACCTATTTCATCTATCCACTTTCGCATTTCTTTTACCCATTCTTCAAAATGTTTCTTCCAATTTTTTTCATAAATAAAATATTCTATTTCCATTTGTTCAAATTCGCGGACTCTGAAAATAAAATCACTTGGGGTTATTTCATTTCTAAAAGCTTTTCCTATTTGAGCAATCCCAAATGGCAAATCGGGGTGAAAAGAATCAACTATATTTTTAAAGTTAACAAAAATTCCTTGAGCTGTTTCTGGGCGCAGGTAAGAAACCGACGAGGAACTCTCCACAGCTCCCACATTTGTCTTAAACATCATATTAAATTGTTTTTCTTCCCCAAGTTCACCTTTACATTCTGGACATTTTTTTTCTTTTAATTCATCCGCTCTAAATCTCTTCTTACATTTCTTACATTCAATTAATGGGTCGGAAAAACCATCAATATGACCACTTGCCTTCCAAACACCTTGGTTCATCAAAATAGCAGTATCTAAGCCAAAAATATCACTTCTATTTCGCACAAAACGACCCCACCAGAGGTTTTTTATATTGTTTTTGAGCTCTACTCCAAAAGGTCCATAATCCCATGTTCCTGCGAGTCCTCCATATATTTCGGAACCTTGATATATAAAACCACGCCTCTTTGCGAGAGATATTATTTTGTCTAATTTAGTGTCATCTTTTTTCATATGATGTTTATATTTCAATTATTTTGAATTACTTAAAACCACTACTTCTCGCCCCGTAGCTCAGCCGTTTAGGCTGATGGTTTGGGGTCCATTTTAGAGTCATCTTTATCCATTTTCTCTTCTTTTTTCATTGCTTTACCCTGTGGAATAAAAATCCTTTAGATTTTATGATGTTAAAACATCATATTCCACAGGATTAATAATACTATATTTTTCATTTTTAAAAAACTTGTGTAGTTAATAATATATTTTGTGCCATTGACAATTTTATAAAAAGGTCTATTATTCATTTTGAATAAGTACCTATTTCAAACAAATTTAATGGAGAAAAAAATGACAAACCATTTAACTCTAACTAATATAAAAAAATTCGGGGAGAATCTTCGAAAATATCTCTGGGAACAATACAAAAAAATTCCTGAAAAACCAATCAAAGTAGGAGAGGTGTCTAGGGTCACTCATATAAGAGTCTTGACAGCATCCTTGCCTGATTGGGCAAGAGAAATTGCTGAACTAAGTTTTAAAGACTTTAAAAACCCAAACAAAAAGATTGATTGGGATCCTGATTTTTTAGAAAGTTTGGAATTTTCTAGGCCAATTCTTTAGAAAATTTTTCTTCAGACATTTTTAATCCCTCTTTGCTAGTCAAGGAGGGGTTTTATTTTCCAAAAAATAAGGAGTGAAGCGACTATATTTTTTGAGAACCCCCTCATCAATTTTGCTTCGGTTTATTGTTTAATTCTGTATAAATAGAAAGTTCGTCTTCTCCCGCAACGCAGAGCTGGAATAAGCCGAGCATAGCGAGTGCGTTGCCACAGGAATATTGTCCAAAATTGATGTGGGGTAAATCAATCATTTGGCAAACGCTATATGTCTTAGCATATATACACTACAGAATGACACAGAATAAAATATAGGTGTTTTAGTTTGTTTTTTTGTTTTATCATACAAAAAATTAATTATGAATTCAAATGCTCCACAGGAGCATTTGAATTCAACTCCACATAAAATTCAGCTCCCTTGCCTTCCCCATCTGATTCAGCCCAAACCCTGCCGTTATGAGCTTCCATAATTTTTTTCTCAAATAAAACATAATAAAATTGACATGATTTCAAATTGGCGTATTATTTAAATAAATATTAGTTCACTAAATAACAATAAAACACACCGAAGGAGGTGAAGAAAGTGGGAACAAAACATGTAAATGATGACAAAGATGAATCCTTTAATAGGTCAAAGGGAAGAGACAAAGACGAAAAACCCAGCGAAAAGGTTAACAAACCAACTCGCGAAAAAAATGTCGGGATAAAAGAAGAACACTCTAAAACCCAAAAAGGAAATCGTGGTTAATCATTCTACACATGGGTATAATATTTATATTGTACCCATTTTTATTAATTTTTTTATGATAAAAAATATAAACAATAAAAACTTAATTTATTTTTATGATAAAGACATAGAGAAAAATGTTTTGGGTGTATCTATTACGGTTGGTTCAATAAATGATAAAAAAAATCAAGAAGGCATTACACATATAGTTGAACATTGTATATCTCGGATTTTAAAAGATAGATTAGGTAAACATGTTGAAATTAAGACATTAACCTACAAAGAAAGAACATATTATGAAATAGTTTTTAATAAATTGACAAAAAAAACACTGGAAGAAGTTTTTAATATTTTTTCTTTTGATTTAAAAACGATGTTGGAAATAAAAAACTATTTGAATATTGAAAAAAGGGTTGTGTTGGAAGAGATTAGTTACGAAGAAAATGATTATTTCAAAAATTTTTTTAACAAGTCAAATGAAAAAATACTAAAAAAAACAAATTTTGCCATTAATACTCTCGGAAAAAGAGAATCTATCAAAAAAATTAAACAAGAAGACATAAAGTGTTTTATAGAAGAAAATTATATCAGAGATAATATATTTTTTGTTGTTTATAGTAGTATTTATGGCTCTGAAATAAAGAATAAATATAGAGAAAAATATAAAAATAATTTTTCTAAAAAAATTGTTTCATTACAAAAAACAGATATAGAGAAAGTCCTTAATATAAAAAATAAAAAAATTAAAATAGATGGTAAAATTAATTTTTGTTCTTTAATTTATATTATAAGCAATAAAAAAAGAGAAGACAAAACAAAAATAATGTTTATATCATCTATTCTAAATGATTTGTTTGTTGAAAAAATTAGAAGAGAAACAGGATATAGTTATGATGTGGAAGTAGCAACAACATTTTTTAATAATTTTTCTATTATGGATTTTAATTCGTCTTTTTCAACAAATTATAAAAAAATAACAGAAATATTTATAAATATATTGAAAAATTTTAAAATGGACAAAAATGTTTTTGATAATAAAAAGAAAGAGATAATAAACAGCTTAAAGAGAACAAACTCTAATGCAAAGAGTTTCGTGAGTTATGTTTCTTACGGTATTATTTCCTCGAATGAATTTATTTATCCAAATGAAGAAATAGAATTTTTGCAGAAATTAAAAGCGAATGATTTAAAAAGGTTTTTTGATAAAAATATCAAAAAGAATACTCCTTTTATATTGTATTCAACAAAAAAATATTAATTTAGATGTTTCTCCAGAACGTTTGTATTCAACTCTACATAAAATTCAGCTCCCTTGCCTTCCCCATCGGATTCAGCCCAGACCCTGCCGTTATGAGCTTCCATAATTTTTTTGACTATATATAAACCAAGCCCAGTTCCTTTTACATTAGCTTTGTTTGCATTATTTGCTCTTCTGAATAATGTGAATAACCCGGATAATTCTTTTTCTGGAATTCCAACACCACTGTCAGAAAGTTTAAACAAAATTTTTCCTCCATCTTTTTTAAGTTCTGCCTTTACCCAACCGTATTTTGTGTATTTAAGAGCATTATCTATCAAATTAGTTATAACTTGTCTGAATTTGCTTACATCAACATTTGCTTCAAATTGTCCGTTCTTATCGTAAGTAAAAGAAAATTCCAAACCAGAGTCGCTTATAGACGGTCCCATTTCTTCTATAACCTTTTCAATCAATTCATTTACTTTCACATTTTCAAATTTGTATTCCATTCTTCCTTGTTCTATTCGCGATACATTTAAAAAGTCCTCAACTATCATTGCAAGATTATTTGTGGAATCAAACATATTTTTAACCGGCTGTTTTATTTTATCTTCAATTTTTCCATAAGAACCTTCCATTATCAATGAGGCATATCCTTTTATAGCGGAAAGCGGACTCCTGAACTGATGTGATGCAATTGATAAAAATTCTGATTTTTGTCTGTCCAGTTCTTTTAGTTGTTCATTTGTTTCTACTTCCTTTATGACACTTCTTATTAACAAAATTCCGGCAACTATAACAACTATTAAAATTCCTCCATTAACCAATTGGTCTTCAAGATTATTTGCAAGAATTGTTCTCAATAATATAAATACCCAGAGAGCAAACGTAAGAACTTCAGTAGCAATAACTTTTACGTTAAATAAATGATGTTTTATTATTGCATACCCTAATGATCCAACCAAAATTAAAGTGAAAGGTGGTCCTAACCAAATTAAACTATAATCTCTCCAAGGTAAAAACAGATTAAAAATCATTCCTAAAATATAAGAAATTGTAGTTCCCCAAAATATGAATTTGAATTGAAGTTTAACCAGTTCATCTTTTACTTTTTTATAAGAATCAATTAAATTATAATAAGCCAGAAAAACAAAAAATAAAAAGTAAACTCCATACCCTATGTAGACTTCTTTATTTAATATAACTCCTTTTGTCCCATCTTCAAGGAAAAACACATCTTTTAAAAGAAAATTTTTGTCATATATAAAAGCCCCAATTATTGCAATTATTGGTATTAAAGATACGAAATGTATTTTTTTAAATTTTTGTTCAGAATTAAAAAATATTGTAAAAAGAAAAAATAAAGTTGGGATTATTGCCGCAAAGATATAATAAATATCAGCATACAAAAGAGCATATCCTAAATTTTTAGTGGATATAAAAAATCCTAAAAATAATGCCCAAGAAGCCACGGCCAATGTTATCAATGAAAAAAGTACATTGGTCTTCGATTTTCCTTTTCCAAGAATAAAATAACTAAAAAAACCATTTAGGACCGCCATTATAAATAATAAAACTATTTTATAGTTCATAAAATTATTTTTTTGCTATCATAACAAAATGAATTTTTAATGGTTCAAAAAAGATTTTTATATTTTCTTCTTTAAACCCAGCTTTTTTTGCTAGTTCAAAAATTATTTTGGGTTCTCTATAAATCATTTTCCAACCAACAACATTTGTCACAAATTTTCTTTCGCTATTGTCAACTATACTTGCTGTTATAAATGTTCCACCAATTTGCATATTATCATATATAATTTTAAATATGCTTTGAACTTTTTCATTATCAAAATAATCTAAAAGACCCACCATCTCTATTATATTAGGTTTGTTCTCATCATGAAAATATTTTGGAAAATTACTAGCAGTATCTTCTATCCATCTCGTAAAAAATTTGTTTGGTAAAGATAACGCAAGTCTTTTACTATATTCCAATGCATTTTCGCTTTTATCTAAAAATGATATTGATACATCAATTGACTCTGGAACATTAACCCGTGCAAATGATTCCACAATAGCTCTTGCAGAACCAGAGGCTATACTTAATAAATTTATATTCTCACTTTTCTTAATTAAATTATTAACAGCTTTTCTTAATTCATTTTCTACAACCACTAATCTATTTCTTACTGCTTTAGCATTATTTCTTGTGAGCCAGACCCATCTAAAAAACACCTGTAAAAGATTTCTAGATTTATACATTTTTCCATGTCCATACAGCACTTCAAGAGCATTATAACTTGTTGCCGTTTCTATTATTTTACCAGCCGCTTTATGTGTTTTTTTAATGCCAGGCTGAAAAGATTTAGGAAGACTATTCAATATTGGTATAAGTACAAAATCAAAAATCTTTTTAAGGAAATCATTTGTTTCAAATTTTGTGTTTTTATCTTTATATATTTCGATTGTCATTATTTTTTTACTTGATTTAATTATATCAAAAATAATTGAATTGATAAATAAAAAAAATGCCATGGGTTATGAGACCATAGCACTTTTGTTTTCTCTTTTTGAGAATAAAAGAGAAAAAAGTATTAATGAAAGGCATAAGAAACACAAAAAAAGTGTCAGAGAAATTATGAAAATCCAGAGTGAAAAATCGTTTTTAATGAAATTGGTAACAACCAATTTCCCTAAAACTAGCATTCCTCCAGGTTTCCCCATCTCTTCAAACGATGCGAGGCTTATGTTCCCAAACATAAGACCTATGCCTAATAAAATTAATGAAAAAAGAGCTAAAAGTATCTTTTTCATCTGAAATCTCCTTAATTATTTAAACAACTTTTCAATCAGAATAATACCACAAAGTAGATAAAAAGTAAACAAAATCGCATTAACATTTATTTTTCAATAACTTCACAGCAAAAACGGAACCAAAATATCCAGTTCCACCAGTAAATAAATAAGTTTTCATACCTATAAATCATATCAAAAAATGACACAATTTGAAAACAAAAAACCACACAACAAAAACTACTTTCTAATTCGCGCGAATTAGAAAGTAGTTTTTATTTTTTACTTTATTTATATTTGCTAAAAACCATCCCCTTATTCCGTTGGATTGGGGGATAGTTTTGTTTTTATGATTTAGTGATTTGATGATCTGTTGTAAAGTTTTTTAATTTCTTCCATTATTTTATTTGCACCGGATTTGTAATCGTCTATTGTAATTTCTTTTTTATCATCAAAAATGTCTTTCAAGGACATTGGCTTACCTATATTTAAAGTAATTTTTCTTTTTCGTAAGAAAAAACTTCCCCAACTTATTTTATATGTACTATTTATTCCAACAGGCACAACTGGTAAATTAGTTTTATGTGTAAGAAATGCTACCCCACCTTTTGCCTCCTTAAGGTTTCCATCTTTTGTTGTGCTTCCCTCTGGAAAAATAAATAAACTATGTTTATCATTTAAAATTCTTATATGCGATTTTAAAGATTCTTCATAATTATGTATTCCTATTCCGACAGCATATGAACCCCACGCCTTAAAAAATAAACCTGATGAGAAAAATACTCGCATCCAAAGTCTTTTATAAAAAGTGTTTTCGCGAGAAGTATAGAACATTGGCATAAATTTTGACAAAAACGGCAAACTTGCAGGCAAAAGTATTGGGTCAAGTGCATTTGCATGATTTGATGCAAAAATAATTCCTTTTTCTAATCCTTTTAAATTTTCAACTCCGTTGACTTTAAGTTCAACAAAAAAAATTAGGATTAGCCGAGCCGGTATCCATATTAGTGTTTGCAAAATTAAAGGCGGTATAAAATAAAGCTTTTTCATGAAGCTCTTTAATTATACCACAAATTTTACATTCCTTCTTTTTTTAGTTCGTCCAATAAGTCTTTAGCCTTCTTTGAAAGTCTTTTAGGCATTATTATTTTTATTTTTACAAGTAAATCCCCTCTCTTATCTTTTCCAACAATCACTCCTTTATTTTTTACTCTCAAAAAATCACCATGATTAATGCCTGTGGGAATTTTTATATTTATTATTCCATCAAGAGTTTTTAATTTATATTCTGCACCAATTACCGCATCTGTTAATTTGACATCCAAGTCTGTAAATATATTGCTTCCCTCTTTTCTAAAGTCAGAATCACTTTTTACATGAACTTTTATATATAAATCTCCGCTCGCTCCGTCTTTTATAGCTTCCCCTGCTCCACTTTGTCTTATCATTTCTCCGTCTTCAATGCCTGCAGGAATTTTTATATTTAATTCCTCTTGTTTATCTGTCGTTCCGACACCAGAACATTTTGAACATTTTTCTTTTGGAATTTTTCCTTTTCCATCACACTCATTACAAATAACCGTATGAGTTATTGAACCAAACATTGACCTTTTTGACTCATGTATTTTCCCAGTACCATTGCAAACCGAACATTGTTTCATTTCAATACCTTTTTTTGCTCCTGTTCCATTGCATTCAGAACAAATCGTCTTTTTTCTTATCAAAACTTTTCTCTCTGTACCAAATGCAGATTCAGAAAAAGACACTTCTATATCAATGGAAATATCTCTACCTCTTTTGGTTCTACGAGATTGCCCTCCAAAAAATTCACTGAATATGTCTCCTAGATCAAAATCCTGAAATCCTGAACTTTCTCTATTTGTAAAATTAGAGAAATCCCAACCAGAGGCCTGCCCTCCTTGGGAGGAAAATCCAGAGAATGGTCCTCCCTGTGAAGAAAATCCTGAAAAATCCCAACCACCCGTTCCTTGTTGTCCTGCTCCAGAAAAAGTTCTTCCGTAGGTATCATATTCAGCTCTTTTTTTTTCATCTGACAAAACAGAATAAGCCTCATTTATTTCTTTGAATTTTTTTTCATCCCCACCTTTCTTATCGGGATGATATTGGTGAGCGAGTTTTCTATACGCCTTTTTGACCTCATCTTTTGAGGCCTTTTTGTCTATACCTAATGTTTTGTAGAAATCCATAACATTTTTTAGTTAAAAAATGTAATTCCAAATTATTAATTACTAATTTATAATGAAATGTCTAATTAAAAAAATATAATTTGATTTAAAACGTTTAAAATTTCATTAGCAATTAGATATTAGAAATTAGAAATTTAGAAAATCAATTTATTGATTTTCTACATCATGTATATTTCCTTCGTTGTTATCTTTCTTTTCGTCTTCAGATTTTGTCTGTGTTTGTGTATTTTTTTGGAGTTCTTCTCCTATTTTTTGCATTTCTTGAGATAACTCTTCTGTTGTTTTCTTTATATCTTCTATACTATCTTTTTCTTTTATTTTTTTAGCATCATCAATTTTCTCTTCCAAGCTCTTTTTCAAACCATCAGACAATTTATCTTTGTTTTCAGAAAGAGATCTTTCCGCTGTATAAACAACTTGATCCAAAAGATTTCTAGTATCTATCAATTCTTTTTTCTTTCTATCTTCTTCTTCGTGTAATTCGGCATCTTTCTGCATTTTCTTTATATCATCATCTGAAAGTCCGGATGTCGCCTCTATTCTTATAGACTGCTCTTTGCTGGTAGATTTGTCTTTTGCTTTAACATTTAAAATTCCATTTGCATCTATATCAAATGTTACTTCTATTTGTGGCATTCCTCTTCTTGAGGGAGGTATTCCATCAAGAACAAACCTCCCGAGACTTTTGTTATCATTTGCCATCGGTCTTTCTCCTTGAACAACGTGAATTTCAACTGAAGTTTGATTATCTGCGGCAGTTGAAAAAATTTGAGATTTTGCAGTAGGTATAGTTGTATTTTTTTCAATTATTTTTGTAGCAACCCCTCCAAGTGTTTCTATACCAAAAGAAAGAGGAATGACATCAAGAAGCAAAACATCTTTTACGTCTCCTTGTAAAATTCCTCCCTGAACGGCTGCACCGAGAGCGACAACTTCATCAGGATTTATTGTTTTATTTAGTTCTTTATTAAAAAATTTTTTAACAGCATCCTGTATTGCTGGCATTCTTGTTTGACCACCAACTAAAATTACCTCATCAATGTCTGAGATTTTAAAAGGAGAGGCGTTCATGGCTCTTTTTGTTATTTCCATTGCTCTATCTATATATTCTTTTGTTAAATCTTCCAATTTTGCTCGAGAAAATTTCATCAATAGATGTTTAGGTCCATTTGCATCAGATGTTATAAATGGAATATTTATTTCAGTTTCCATTGAGCTAGATAATTCGTGTTTTGCTTTTTCAGCTGCTTCGTCTAATCTCTGTAGCGCAAGTGCGTCTTTTCTTACATCTATTCCACTTTCTTTTTTAAATTCATCTGCAATCCATTTAATTATTTTCTGGTCTATGTCTTTCCCCCCTAAATGACTATCCCCATCAGTTGATTTTACTTCAACAACATCATCCCCAACTTCCAAAACTGAAATATCAAAAGTTCCTCCTCCAAAATCAAAAACAACTATTTGTTCATTTTTCTTTTTATTAAATCCGTATGCCAAAGCCGCCGCGGTTGGTTCATTTATAATTCTTTTTACATTCAAACCCGCAATTTTACCAGCATCTTTTGTTGCCTTTCTTTGTGAATCATTAAAATATGCTGGAACGGTGATGACGGCTTCAGTAATTTTTTGACCAATTTTTGCTTCCGCATCAGTTTTTATTTTTTGTAATATCATTGCAGATATTTCTTCTGGTCTATATTTTTTATCTCCTATTGTAATTAAAACCCCGCCGTCATCTCCTTTTGTTATTTCATAGGGAACCATCTCTTTATCTTTCTGAACCTCTTTATCATCAAAACGATGGCCCATAAATCTTTTTATTCCAAACACTGTATTTTTAGGATTTGTAACAGATTGTCTTTTTGCAGAAATACCAATTATTCTTTCATTCATCTTAGATATAGCAACAATAGACGGAGTTGTTCTTGCTCCATCTGAATTTTCTAAAATTTTTGGTTCTCCACCTTCAATAATTGCGAAGGCTGAGTTGGTTGTCCCTAAATCAATTCCTAAAATTTTACTCATATTTACCCTGTTAAATAAGATTTGAATCTTTTTTAAAAAAATTCAAAATTATTTATTAATTAAACTATTAATACTTTTACCCTCGTTGATTCAAATTGTTTTTCAAATCTTAATTTTGTTTTTAACAAAATTATTTAATGAGGTGAATTCAATTTTGACCTTTAAACCTGCCAATTTTTACATTAGCTGGTCTTATGTTTTTTCCATTGAGATTGTATCCCCTTCTCAATACTTCAAGGACAATATCATCCTCTTTATTTTCATTTGTGTCAATAGTTCCTTCTAAATGATGCAACGTCGGATTAAATTTTTGCCCAAGTGGGTCTATTATTTCCAAACCAGAACTTTTTAATATAGTTATCAGTTGTGTATATATGTATTCCATTCCCTTTTTCCACGTTTCATCTACTTTTTCTAAGTGTTCTTTGTTTTTAAATGCCATATCAAAACTATCTAAGACTGGAATTATCTCTGAAATTAAATTTTCGTTTGCGAAAAGTATTAAACCTTTTTTAGAAGATTCTATTTCTTTTTTAAAATTAATTAATTCTGCTTTTGATCTCTGCCATCCATCCAAATATTCCTTTTTTTCACTCTCACACTTTTTTAGACTCTCTTTAATTTTTTTTATTTTATTTTCAACAAATTCTTCCGTATCTTGTATTTCTTCTTCTATATTTTCATTTTCTTGTGATTTGTTAAATTTATCTATCATAAAATTAGGCAAACAAATATACTTACTTTTTAAAAAATTATAGATGAAAACTGTCCTTGGGGACATTTTTCATTACCTCTTACTCCACTGAGCAGCTTTTCTTGCTTTCTTCAACCCGAATTTCCTTCTTTCTTTTGCCCTTGGATCTCTTTTTAAAAATCCGGCCTTTTTTAATTTCTTTTTATTTTCTTCATCAAACTTTGATAATATTCTAGAAATTCCATGTCTTATAGCTTGTGCTTGAGAAGATATTCCACCACCATTAACTTTTATAGAAAAATTAAATTTTTCTTTTGTTTTTAATTTATTAATTGGATCCATTACAATATTTTGTAATCTTTCAGTTTTAAAATATTCCTCCATTGTTTTGTTATTAACAGAAATTTCATTTTTAGTTTTATTTTCTGTTACCCTAACACTTGCTACAGAAGTTTTTCTTCTGCCGATTTCTTGGTGAAATTTATTTTTGGATTTTGCTGTTTCTTTTACCATATTATTCAGAAATTTTTAATGCTTTTAATCTAATTGATCTCAATCTGTTGTTTGGTAACATTCTTTTTATTGCATTTTCTATCAATTTTTTATAACCACCTTTTTCTATGGCTCTTTCAGCTTTCATTTTTTTCAACCCCCCCGGATAACCAGAATATGATGAATAAGTCTTAGTTTTTATTTTTTTAACATCCAAATCCATTTTTGAAGCATTTACAACCGAAACTTCTACTTCAGAAACTTTATTTTTTTTATAATCAATCAAATTTTTACCCATTAACAAAACGGCCAATTCACTTGCCAATCTACCTAATTTTTTATTTTTAGCATCAATTGTATATTTTTTCATCCCTACACTAATCTTAATTTTAATAATATTGACCTTGTTTGTTATTTTTGTCTATTTACTCAACAGTCCACCACTCATTCTATTTTATAAACTAATCTGTTTTAAACGAAATTAAGATTAGTGTGGGGATTTCATAAAAATATTTAAACAAATTCTATAATTGCCATCGGGCTCGAATCTGCTCCTCTTTTGGATAATTTTGTAATTCTTGTATATCCACCTTTTCTTTCTTTATATTTAGGTGAGATTTCTTCTATCAATTTTTTTGATAATGTTTTTTGACCTAATTTTGAAATTATTAATTTCTTTGAAGCTAAGGTTTGATTTTTACCTCTAGTAATTAATTTTTCTATCATTGGTCTCAATTCTTTTGCTTTAGCTTCTGTCGTTTTTATTTTTTCACTTTTAATTAATGCCAAACACAAAGATCTCATCAAGGCTTTTCTTTGATTAGTTTCTCTACCAAATTTTCTATTTTTGTTATGATGTCTCATCTCCACACTAATCTTAATTTTAATAATATTGACCTTATTTGTTTTTTTATAGATTCCAGAATCCACCACTTACTCTTATTTTATATACTAATCTGTTTTAAACGAAATTAAGATTAGTGTGGGGACTCATCCTGTTTTGAAATTCTACTATGGGATTTCATCCTGTTTTAATCTATCTTCAAAGAAATTCCATTATCCTTCAAAAGTTTCTTTATTTCATCTAATCCCTTTTTACCCAGCCCATCTATTTCTAAAATATCTTCTTCTCTTTTTCTTATTAAACCACCAACCGTTCTTATGCTTGCATTCTTGAGTGCATTTTCTGTTCTAACAGATAACCCAAGTGATTCAATTCTTGTTTTGAAAAATTCTTTATCAGTTTCCTCTTCTTGTTCATTAACTTCTTTTTCACCATCAACCCCTCCTTCCTTTTTTAATTCTTTTTGAATTTCTTCTTCTGTTTCTTGAAATCCTATAATGGCTTTCAATTGTCTAATCATTATTTCTATAGATTTTTCAAAAACTTCTCTAGGCGTCATTGTTCCGTCTGTTTCTATAAACATTCTTAATCTGTTGAAGTTAGTTTTTTCTCCAACTCTCATGTCTTCCACTTCATAATTTACCCTCCTTATTGGACTATATATTGCATCTAAAGAAATTGTTCCTATTTCAACTCTGTCCTTCTCTATAACTTCTTTTGGAACATATCCGAGCCCTCTTTGTACTTTCATTTCAATATTTAATGACGCACTCTTGCTTGTTAAATGTGCAATTACCAAATCTGAATTTAAAATTTTAACCTGCCCAGGAACTTCAATGTCTCCTGCCTTCACTTCTTTTTCTCCCTTAACCTTTAAAGAGATAATCTGTGGTTCGTCAGTGAACATTTGTATTCTTATTCTTTTTAAATTTAAAAGAATAGTTATAACATCCTCTCTTACCCCATCTAATGTTGTAAATTCATGATCGGCTCCTTCTATTTTTACAGATACAATAGCCGCTCCCGGCAATGAAGATAAAATAATTCTCCTAAGAGAATTACCTAAAGTATGCCCATAGCCGGGATACAATCCTTCTACTTCATATATACCTTCAAATTCCTCTTCCTTTATAACCTTTGGCTGTGATGGCAAAATGATATCGTAATCCATATTTTTTTAAAAAAATTATAATAAACTATGTACTATGTTTTATCGGTTATAAAACTCTATAACCGATTCTAAATCAAATAATAAGTCGGAAGAATTATAAACGGGCTCACCTTTTACAATTCCTTCTTTGCTTTTAATATCAAAAGATAACCACGATGGTATAGATGGCGCATCTTTTATATCTTTTTCCAAGTTTGAAAAGATACCAGCACTTTTTCTTTCATTTTTTATAGAAATTTTTTCTCCCTTACCAACATTATAAGATGGGATATTTACTCTTTTACCGTCTATAGCAATGTGTCCGTGGGAAACAGTCTGTCTTGCCATTCTTCTTGTTTTAACTAAACCAAGACGATATATAACATTATCTAATCTTCTTTCCAAAGATTTAAAAAGCTCTTCGCTCGGGTTTGTATTCTTTTTGGCTATTGATTTTTTTACGTAATTACCAAATTGGTTTTCAGAAATTCCATAAGTATATCTCGCCTTTTGTTTTTCAATAAGTTGACGACCGTAGTTTGTCATCGCTCTGGGTCTTTTCTTTGACTTTTTTGATTTGCTTGCTTTGGCTTGTGCCAATACAAATTTCTCTGTTTGACATTTTTCAAACACGCCTGAACCCAATCTTTTACAAATTTTATATTTTGGACCTATTTTCATATTTTTAAAAATTAATTATGGATTTAAATGCTCCACAGGAGCATTTAAATTTACACCCTTCTAGTTTTAGGAGGTTTTGGACCATTGTGTGGAATTGGGGTTACATCTTTTATAGAATTCAATTTTATTCCTTTTGATATAAAAGCCCTTATTGCTGATTCTCTACCAGCTCCAACTCCATTAACAATTGCAATAATTTCTTTAACTCCAATTATTTTGGCCTTTTCTCCTATCAACTCACCGGCTTTTGCTGCAGCAAAGGGAGTTCCCTTTTTTGCTCCTTTAAAGCCGAGTGCTCCTGAAGAAGACCAAGATATTACGTTCCCTTTCATATCTGTGAGAGTAACCAATGTATTATTGTATGTAGATTTTACAGACAAAATTGCATTCTCAACTCTTTTTTTTGAAACCTTAGAAAGAGCTCGCGTTTTTGCTTCACGATCCATTGATCCTCCTGTCCCTGTTTTTTTTACTATTCTTTTTTTACCCATGATTGATTTTCTTATTGAGCCTTGGCGAGATTTAGAAAATCATCATCCAGCTCCACTTTTTTATAACAAATTTTAATTTTATTTTTAAATCTTATGTTTTTTAAATTGTGGATTCAAATGCTCTCCCAGAGCATTTGAATTTCTACTACTTCTTATCTACTTTCTTTTTTCCAGAACCCATTGTCTTTCTAACATTTCCTCTAACGGTTCTTGAATTTGTTTTTGTTCTTTGACCTCTCGTTGGTAATCTTCTCATATGCCTAACTCCCTTATATGATTTAATATCTTTCAATCTTTTTATATTTGAAGAAACTTTTCTTTTTAAATCTCCCTCTATAGAATAACTTTCAATCAATTTTCTTATTTCGTTTTCTTCTGAAATATTAAGGTCCTTTGTTTTTTTACCCTTATCAACTTTTGCCTTTTTTAAAATTTCTTCAGCTCTAGGTCTGCCAATACCATAAACGGCAGTTAATGCAACTTCTAATCTTTTATTATCTGGTATTGTAATTCCTAAAATTCTCATAATAAATAATATTAACCCTGTCTCTGTTTATGTCTTGGATTATCACAAATAACATAAAGACGATTTTTTCTTCTAACCGTCTTACATTTTGGACATCTTTTTTTAACAGATGATTTTACTTTCATTTAAATACTTTAACTTCTCTGAACTATTCTTCCTTTCCCGCCATATTTATCTAATTCGATAAGGACCTTATCTCCCACCATAATTTTAATCCTATTCTTTCTCATTTTGCCAGATAAATAGGCTATATTTTCGTCATTACTATTTTGAAGTTTGACTCTAAAAATTGTATTCGGCATAGCCTCAATGACTACACCATATACTTTTTCTGGTTGTTCCTTTTTTATATTCATTAGAATGACAATGGGGTATATTACCAAAAAACCCACTATTAAGTCAACTTTTTAATGGTATAACTTTACAAATTTATAATTTATTTTAAAATTCTTTCTATTTTTATATTTTCTGGATTATCTGGGAATACTCTTTTCCAAAATGGTCTTAATACCAATTCAGCCTTATCAATTCCCTTATATTTAGACAAAATAACGTCAAAATCCCCCTTATTTTTGCCTATCAAATCGGCCTTCAACATATCTTCATCATAAATCCATATAATTTGGGCATCTCCTTTTATGTTTATATTGATGTCTCCTTTTTTAGAAATATCAATATCTTTATCAACAACTGAAATCGTTAATTTATCTAAATTCAATACCTCAACATCTTCTCCTGTATATTTTTCAATCTTGGCTTGAGCTATGAATTTTGCTAATTCTATTTTGCTCAAAATAACCGCAGACAAAATTGTCTTTTCTTTTATAAGAACTGTATCGCTATCCATATTTGAATTTGGCAATGGTTCAAAAGTAATTTTAATTAAATCGTTAAAAAGAATAAAATCTTTTGGAATTTGAGATTGAATCTCAGCTAAAATTTCTTTTTCTATTTCTGAATGTATTTGATTTACAACTGTTTCTTTATCAACATCAGAAACTATCTTTATATTCCCAACAAAACCACCAACCATGTTTGTTTTTGATCTAGCATAAAACTTATTAAATCTTGGGTCTCCTTTAAATCCCGGAATAGTAAAATCAGCCAAACCTATATTATACTTTTCTCCCGGTTCGTCAGCATAAACTTTAACATCAACACTTCCAGGAACAGATTTTCCATTTACTTGTTTTATACCGGGGACTACTATTGAATTTCTTATCCTGTAAATTAACCCATCTGAAGACTCAAATCTCGTGTTTTTTATAAGTCTTTGGTCTTTTGAATCAAAATTATTAAATACAGTTATGGTTCCAGACGCATTCTCTTCAACATATTCTTCCCCCTTTGCTTTAACTGTTTTTGAACCCTCTTTATTAAGAGTCATAATTTCATACTGAATTGCATCTAACTTTTCAATATCTTTTGTTAAAACAAAATTCTCGTCAAGTTGAACAGATGCCTTTTGTGGATAAACTAGAACCTTTGCTCCAGAGAAAAATATTGAAAACAAGAAAAATAAAAAAACTATTATTATTAAAGCAACAAACCACAACCCAAAAGATGAGGCTCTTTTTTCTCTTCTAATTTTTGGAGGTGATGGAATTTCTACATCGGCTTTGTTTCTTGATTCCTCTCTGTTAAGAGATACTCGTCTGATTGAGTTCTTACCCGTAGAAATTATGTCGTCTAATATTCTTTTTGCCATGTTTTCATTATAACTTAAAACTAATAATTATTAAAGGTTTTTTATTTTATTTAAAAACACTGTCTCCAAAGATAAAAATTGATCCCTAGAAATATTATCTTGGTATACTATGTGTTTATCAAAAACCTCATTTTCTATAAATTTAATTTCAACTAATTTCCCGAAAGTATCTATATCATCAAATTTATATAGCTTTATAAAATCTCCTATTAAAGTTTTTATATCGTCATCTGACATAAAAAATACCACTTGTGGTAATGCTATATTTGATAATAGTTTTTTAATTGATAAATCAAGTAATTGATGCCAGTCTCTCATCGTGTCATCTATTGCTTTTGATATTTTACTTTTTGAAAATTCTACTAAATTATCAGACTTATATAGTGAGATTCTAGACAAAGCTTCTTCTTTGTTTGTCTCAAGTGTTTCAGAAAGTTTTCTTACCATAGTATTTTTCCCAAGAGGAAAAGATACCGAGTCAAATAAGACACCATTTTTTACAATCGCGACTTCTGTAATTTCCCCGCTTATATCCAAAAAAATATAATCATCTATTGAAGAATTTAAATCTCTAAGAGTCGTAAAGACTGAATTAACAAATGTGTGATAATAAATTTTAGTATCATTAAAAAATCTAAATAATGAATCCTCAAATATTTTAATTATATTTTTTGAAACTGAGCTTATAAAAAAATCCATCTCAATGGTTTTTGCTATTTTGTGATACGGATCGGCAGTTTCATAACCGTTTAATTTTATCTGCATTATTTTCTTTTCAATTATTTGAATATCATTTTTAGAAAAATCTGTTTTATTATCTTTTGTCTGGCATAATTCAAAATTCTTTTCTCCATCTTCTATCATTTTATTTATGATAGATTTTGTTATTTTTATTTCTTTTATACTTTCACTTTTTAAAACTCTCATTTGAGAAATATGCCAGAGTGAAGAAAAAAAACAATGGATGTTATTTATTTTTATATTTTTTCCTTTTGAAATAAAATCTTTTTGAATATCGGATAAACTTCCTTCAAGTGCCGTTATCATTGAAAACAAAAAACGTCTTGAATTTAAACCACCATAGTATTTTATTTCCTTTCTACTGATATAAAGAATTTGTGGGGCAAGATTTATGTCAGTAGAAATAGAAACTACTGCCGTGGCAACACTTCCACTTCCTATATCTATAATTAAATTAGTTTCCCTTTCGGATCTCATGACCCAATTATAACACGCAATATAAATAGACAATCACAAAAGTGTGGAGACATAATGCTTATTTTTTAATTGATATTGCACTTTTTTATAAACCATGTAATAATCTCTATCAGAGAGTTCCCTTAATAGAACTCGGATTGATCAAACGTTTAAAAAAGGAGAGACATGTGAGTGACAACAGCCGAATCCCCAATAACAAAAACAATTCTGGTATAACTAAAACAGAGTTGCCAAGCAAAAATTCGTCTACATTTTCATCTTTCAACAAATTGGAGCAATATAGAGCTCCAACAAGCGCTAGTAAAAATAATAGTACGCCAATCGTCCTTAAACCACGGTTGGTTAATATTTTTTGATCAATCAAGTTTAAAAAATCCCGTCAATCAAAAACGGGATTTTGTTTTTTCCAAAAAATAAGAAGTGAAGCGACTATATTTTTTGAGAATCCCTCTCTACTTTTGTAGCTTATTCTCATTAAATTATTAAACCCAAAGAAAGATTTCTAATTTAAAAATTAGACTTATAATCAGAAACAAAAGTAGGGATGGACTACAGATTTTGAGAATTTTGTTTTTTATTACTTTACTCCAAAACTGCTTTTATTCTACGAACTCCAGCAGAAACAGATTCTTCTTTTAAGATTTTGAAACTTCCTAATTCAGAAGTATTTTCAATATGAGGTCCTCCACAAATTTCCCTACTGAAATTATCATTTTCTTTACCAATAAAATAAACCTTAACTCTATCTCCATATTTGTGTTCAAAAACTCCAGTTGCTCCAATTTTTTTAGCTTCGTCTAAACTCATTTCTTCAAACCAAACTGGCAGTTTCTTTTCTATTTGTTCATTTACAATTTTTTCTATTTTTTCTTTTTCTTCATCTGAAAGTTTCTGTGGGTGAGAAAAATCAAATCTTAATCTTTCGGATGTAATATTGCTTCCCTTTTGCTCAATATGATTTCCTAAAATAATTCTCATTGCCTGCAACATCAAATGAGCTGTTGTATGCAATTTTTTAGTTTCTTCGCCTGCGTCCGCAAGACCTCCTTTAAACATTCCAATAGAAGATGTCCTTGAGAGATCTTGATGTTTTCTCATTTCTTCATTAAATTCTTCTATATTTATACTAAAACTTTTTTCTTGAGCTAATTCTTGAGTTAATTCAAAAGGAAACCCATATGTAGAAAAAAGCAAAAATGCATCTTTGCCAGAAATATTTTTACTCTCAGACATTTTTGAGAATAATTTTTCTCCTTGTTCAAGTGTTTTTCTAAATTTATTTTCTTCAGCCTCTAGTTCTCTGTTTATAAAATCTTGGTTCTTTTTAATTTCAGGATAAATATCTTTGTAAATTTTTATGATTGGTTCAAATAAATCAGCTGTAAAATTTTTCTCTATTCCTAAAATTTTTGCATATCTCACAGCTCTGCGAATAAGTCTTCTTAAAACGTATCCATGCCCTGTGTTTGAAGGAATAATTCCTCTTTCATCTCCTAAAATCATCACGCCTGCTTTTATGTGGTCAGCAATAATTCTCATTTCTTTTTTGTTTTCATCATATTTTTTGCCGGACAGTTTTTCTATCTTTTCAATAATTGGTAGAAATAATTCTGTTTTGTAATTATCATCAAATCTATTTATAACTGCGAGTGTTCTTTCAAGTCCCATTCCAGTATCAACATTTTTTTGTTTTAGTGGTTCAAATTTATAAAGAATTTCAATAAACTTTTTGTCTTTTTCTAAAATATTTTCATCTAAACTACTGCTATATAGTCTACCTCCTGTAGTTATTTTATTGGCAATTTTTATCTTATTAAATTCCATAAAAACATCGTTCCAAATTTCAACCCATCTTTTATCACTAGGATTAAACTCACTTGGAGACTCAACTTCTAAATCAGACCAATAAAACATTTCAGTATCAGGACCACACGGACCGGTCTCTCCAACTGGACCCCACCAATTATCTTTTTTGGGAAGTTTTTTTATTCTTTTTTCTGATATTCCTAAGCTTTGCCAAATTTCAAATGCTCCTTTATCAAATGGAGCATCTTTGTCTCCTTCAAAAACACTAAAAGCTAATTTTTCTTTTTTAAGTTTTAATTCGTTTGTTAAAAATTCCAAACTCATCTCAATCGCTTCCTTTTTGAAGTATTCACCAAGAGACCAATTTCCAAGCATTTCAAAAAAGGTATGATGAGTCTCATTTCCAACTTCTTCAATATCTCCCGTCCTTATACATTTCTGAATACTCGTTAATTTATTACCAGAAGGATGTTTTTCACCCATTAAGTATGGAACGAGTGGGTGCATCCCAGCAGTTGTAAATAAAACGGATGGGTCATTTTCAGGAATTAAAGATGCAGAAGAAATAACCGCATGTCCACGCTTTTTAAAAAAATTTAAATATTTTTGTCGTAATTCATCTGCTCTCATGTTGTATTAAATTAAAAAATCCATTTTATTTGTTAAAAGTAACATTACCACTTCTCGCCCCGTGAAATCTGAAAGATATTTCACTGGGGTCGTAATTCTTGCGCTTTCACCCTGTAGTGAAAAATGACATTGCTCTAAAAGAGCACGGCCATTTTTGTTGTTAATGTTAATAAATTCTGTTTCATAAATTTCTATTATTTTAATATTCTTTCCCGTAATGCCATTTTCTACTACGGGGTTCACGGGGTTAATTTTATCATAAAAAAAGAGCTTCGTAATGAAGCTCTTAAAATAAAAAATTATTGTCTATTGTCTTCAAAAACAACAATTATATCCAACGTGGATTCATGAAGACCATTAACAACCCCAGAGTATGTGGAAGATTGTGTAATTGATACAAATTTTTTTTCATTTGCTTTTCTGAGGGTCTCCAAAAAACGATCCAGTTCTGCATTTAAAATACCCCTATTGACTCCACTTATAATTTTAGAACGAGTCATTAAATCCTCCTAATTTTTATTATTTTGATTTGTTTAACAAATTTACAGCTCTAATTCTTATTATACATAACAAAAATATATTGTCAAGCACAAAATATTTTTTATATTTTTAAATATTTTAACAAATTTTTATCGTTTTTATGTGGCCCAATTATAGATAAATTCATTTTGTTGTTCTTAAATATCTCGTTCGCTACATTTTTTATGTCTTTGGCAGTCACTCTCTTTATTTTATTTGCCTCTTCTTCTGGTGTTTCTAATTTAAGGTGCATTATTTCTTTGCTTCCATACCACCCTGCAATTGAATCTGATGATTCTAAATTCATTTGAGTATTACCTATAATGTACTCCTTTGCTTTTTTTAATTCTTTCTCAGAAATTTCAATCATTTGTATTTTTCTTATTTCTTCCAAAATTGCTTTCAAAACTTCTTTTAATCTTTTTGAATTAACTCCTGCAAATATTCTAAAGTTACCAATGTCACTTTGAGAATAATTTGATGAAGAAACATAATAAGCCACACCCATTTCATCTCTTAATTTTTCAAAAAAACGAGAGCTCATGCCTTTTCCCAAAATTGTAGACATTAAATAGATTGCTGGGAGTTTTTTATCTTTGTTGTTTACAGATCTAAAACCAAAAACAAAATGTGTTTGTTCTGTCTTTTTGTTTTTAATTAAAATCCTTGGTTTTTTTTGATTTTCAATTGTTTTCTTTTTTCTGGATCCTTTTCCGTTGTTTATTTTTGAAAAATCTTTTTCTATTTTATCAAATACATATTTTGGACTTATATCTCCCGCGATAACTACAACTGTTTTTTCTGCCACATAATTTTTATTTCTATATTTTATAAAATCATCCCTGTTTATTTTTTCTACATTACTTTTTGTTCCAGCAATACTCCATCCTGCTGGTTGATCTCCGTACATCAGTTCATCAAGAAGCAAGTGAACTTTGGTGTCTGGGATGTCTTCATACATATCTATTTCAGCTTTTATAACACCTTTTTCCTTCTCTATTTCTTTTTCTGGCAATTCAGAATTCAAATAAATATCAGATATTACATCTGTAATTTTATCAAAATTTTTATTTCTTGATTTCGCATAATAACTAGTATATTCATACCATGTAAAAGCATTGCTCAACGAACCCAAGGCGTCTAATTCTCTAGATATATCTTTGTATGTCCTTTTCTTTGTTCCTTTGAAAGCCATGTGTTCTAAAAAATGAGAAATTCCATTTATTTCTTTTGTTTCATATTTAGAACCTGCTTCAACAAGAACAAGCGTAGTCACAGTCGGGCTTTCTTTCATCGGGATAACAACAATTCTCATTCCATTTTTTAAAACTTTTTTTATTGGTTTGTTCACGTCATCATTTTAACATATTTTTATCAAATTTTTGTAAAAATAAAGTCGCCTTATCTTTGCGATAGCAGAGATAGAGCGACTATAAATAATTTTACAACTCAAACTCATTTTTTAAAGAATCTTCATTATTAATTTTATTTGCTTCAAGAAAAATTATATGTTTTGCAATACCAAAGTATTCTCCAATAAATTTGATTTCTTTTTCACATTCATATGGACTAACAAAAACCGATTTTTGTATTGGAGCACAACCCATTCTTATCAGTTTTAGAGTTAACCCATCGCGAGCTGTTTTCTTTTTTTCAGGAATATCAAACATTATTATTCTCCATATACCATCCCATCTTTTTTGTTCTTTTATTTTTATTTCATCAATTTTGTATTTCAAGACCTCTTTTCTCCCATTTTCTGTTATTTCTATAATATCATCTCCATCTTTTTTATATTTTCTTACATATTTTTTGTTTTGTAGTTTATCTATTGCACGCCTAATTCTTTCTTTTTCTCTTTTGCTTTCTGCATCAAACATTTTATAAACAATAGGTAATTGTGGTAATGCCAAAGAACCAATAACAAATGCGGTTCCACTGATAGCTTTTAAAATGTTTTTAGCAAGTTCTCCCTTGTTATATATTTTCATATAAATTTTATAAATTTATACATATATTATCATTTTGTAATAGGGTCGCCTTATCTTTGCTATCGCAGAAATAGAGCGGCCAATATCAATTTCTTATATAAATTTTTTTAAAATCATAAAATCTTCTTTGAGTGTGTCTTTTGTTTTATTATTATAAACAGCGACTGCGGGATGATATAAAACAGCTATCTTTACTTTCCCATATTCAGTTTTTGTATCAAATACCTTACCATGCATTTGACCTATTGGTAAAAGTTCTGATTTAAGACCAAACTTTCTCATAATGTAGTCCATTGAATATCTACCGAGTGTAGCAATAACCTTGGGTTGAATTATATTTATTTGTCTATCTAAAAATGGGCCATAAATTTTAATTTCATTTGGTAGTGGGTCTCTATTTTGTTGTGGTCTATCTTTTAAAATATTTCCAATATACACATCTTCTCTTTTTATTCCCGCAGTTAAAAGAAGTTCGTTTAAAATTTCACCCGCTCTACCACAAAAAGGTCTACCTGTTTTTGCTTCGTTTAAACCAGGGGCCTCTCCTATAAACATAATTTTTGCATTATGACTCCCCTCTCCTATCACAGGAAAATAGTGGTTTTCTGTTCTAAATTTATATAATGGAGATTCTTTTAAATTTAAAACTTCGTCGCGAATTTGTTTCATCAATTCGGTTTTGTTTTTATTTTCTATCATTGTTTCTATTTTTTTAGTTTTCTTGCCCCATACCATTCGCTTTGCGAAGCTACGGGGTAAATTTTATTGTTTTACTTGCCCCGCCCGCCTACCGCAGGCGGGCGGATTCGCTTTCATATTCTGAAAAAGTTTTTTACTCATCATGAATTTCTAATGGGGTTGTTTTCTTGTTTTATCACTTTTTTGATTAATAAACGGAACAAAAGAAAAACCAGGATATTCTTTTTTCTCTAATTTCCCATTTGATAACTTTTTAATTCTAAAAATTGAATTTAGAACGGATGCTATCATTATTCCACCAATATCTAATTGTTCCAAAAGTTCTTTTGGAATTTCTTCTTCAAAACTTGCCGAAACAAGAATTCTCTTATATGGAGCATGTTTTTTTAATCCAATTTCTCCTTTAACGTTTATTATTTGACAATTGTCAAAATTATATTTAGCCAAATTTGTTCTTCCAAAATTAACAAGTTCTGGTACGATATCTATCCCAAAAATTTTCCCTTCAGGACCAACAATTTCAGAAAGCAGAGCTGTAGTCCAGCCCGAACCAGAACCTACATCCAAAATTTTATCGCCCTTTTGAGGATTCAGAAGTTCTAACATAAACGCGACCGTCGTTGGTTGAGAAATTGTCTGCCAGTATCCTATTGGCAGTGGGTAATCTTCATACGCTTCCATTTTACATTCCGCTCTCACAAAATCAGCTCTATCAATTTTTTCAAAGGCTTTTTTTATTTCAGAATTTCTTAAAACCCTTGTGTTTTTTAAATGATTTATTAGATCTTTATACGAGTTCATATTAGAAAATACAAGAATACAAGAGTAATCCTTGAATTGAATTAAAACAATAAACCACCAGAAGATTTTTTATCTATTTTTGTTTTAAATTTTTTATGTCTTTCAACAACACCTAATGCAGAATCTCTATAAGGACAATAATCACATCTCTTTCCTTCTTTTGGGACTCTATCGTCAGTCAAACATTTTCTCATATCTACAAGAGCTTTTTCAATCCAATCCAGATTTTCAGATTTATAAGGAATAATTTTTACATCAAATTCTAACTTTGCATCAAAAGCTTCTCTATCTTTTTTACCATTTGCATAAACAAAATAACCCGTGTCAGAAACTTTAAATCCGTTGTTCACAAAAAGCCATCTGTATATTTCCATTTGTCTTTTGTATCCGTCTTGCCATTCTGCATCTAAATTAACTTCATCATCCTTGCTTGTAGATTTGTAATCAACAATGTGAAGTTCTTTTTTAGAATTTATCCAGACATCATCAATTGCTCCAAAAATTAAAAAGTTTGTTTTCTTGTGCAAAAATTGAATTCCTTTAAAATTATTTCTCCACTCATCTATTTTTTCGTTTTGAAAAGGAACCGCATCTATTTTATATGCTTTCATCATTGGATGAGTTGTTTCATTTGCTCTGTGGATATCAAATTCCTTTTTAAGAAGTGCGTCCACAGCGCTATTTAAAGCAAAAGGAAACCCTGGAGGTCTCCCGACTCCAAGTCGTCTGTCTAAATAAAAACATCTCGGGCACTCAACAAATAAATCAATTTTTGACCTGCTCAATTTGAATGATTCTTTTGAATCAGGATCAAACAAATTTCTTGTTCTTAATGAATTGTAGTATTCAGACATAAATTTATTATAACATAATAAATTCATCTTAAATCTTAAATCTAATATCTCAAATCTGCAAAAAGGTAAAATTCACCCTATTAAATCCTGCTACGCAGGAATTTTGCTAACAGCAAAATTATTTAACGGGGCAAGCAAAACAAAAAAAGTTGACAAAAAAATGATTTGGGTATATAATATCTTTCAGAAAATAAAGGTGGTTTTTTGAGTAAAAAATAAATTTCAAACTAATTTCCACGGAGGAAAAAATGACAAGGTATATTGCAATAATTGTTTACTTTTTGGCCTTAGCAACAATTGTATTTCTTGCAAGCATAGGGCCAAAAGTACAAAACAGTGATTATAATAATTATGTTGCACTTGTATTTTCATTATCATTTCTTGTTTCTTTTCTACCACTTTTTGTATATTTTGAGTGGAAAAAGAGAAATGCACTAAAAGTAGTGATTCGTGCCCTGACAGAACATAAATTGCATAGAGATGATGCGATAAGAGGTAAAATCGAAATAAGTGCAAAATTAGAAAACTCGCCAAAACTTAAGTTTACAGAATTTAAGTATAAAGATGATACTGTTTATTATAGTGTTTATTATGGTCTAAATGACATAACCATAAGATTTAAGTGAAATTAAATTGATACCGGTACATAATTAAAATGTACCGGTCTTTTTATTTTTTAACTATTCAACTATTTAATTAAATTAGAAAATAGTTTTTGTTTTATCGTTTTATTGTTTTTATATCTGCGCGTATCTGCGTTTACCCTGTGGAATAAAAACCTTTAGATTTTATGATGCTAAAGCATCATATTTTACGGGGTGAATCTGCGCTCGCCCTGTTAAATAATTCGCTTTGAGCGAATTCCTGCTTTGCAGGGTTTAATGGGGTAAATCTGCGAATTTGTCGCCAGACAAATTATCTGGGCATTCCTGAAGTAGTTTTAAATGTTGTTATTAAATCTTTCTTCGTTGCTATATTTTTTACTGGTAAATCTTTTGTGTGGTCAAAAGTTCTATCACCATCATCTTTCAAAAGTTTTACATAATATTTTGACTCTCCCTCTGTTCCCCTTAATAATTCAATGCTTGCATTTTTATAAGAACCTTTATCAAAAACTCCCGCTCCCAATATATTTCCTAGCTCACCATCTTCTAAACTTTCATAAATAGTAACCCAAACAGTTTCTTTAAGCTCAAGTTCTGAAATAACAACAATATTTCCGAATGGTTGATTTTTTACACTTATAGAATCACCAACTGAGGTAGTTATCTGTTGAGGTTCTTGATTATTTACTATTTCTTCACTTTTTTGTTCGTCTTTTGAATTTAAAGTACCTTTATCTCCACCAAAAAAAATAGTAGACACTGTAAATCCCAAAATAAAAAAGATCACTGCGTATATAATTATTTTTTTCATTTCATTTTTTTTTAAACCATCAATATCTCCGTTTCGCAAATATTCGTAATTTGCTTCGTCCATATTAAAAACTTCATTATTTTTAATTCTGTCTTTTTTACTCATACAAATTACAAGCCCATATTATATAAACAAATTAAAATTTATTCAAATAAAGCTACTTGGTCCTTTTTGTTTTTAAAACCTGTATTGCTTCATTTATTATTCTGTCTGTTCTTTGCTCTTTAACCCCAATATCAACAAGTAACTTTCTATTTTCTACAAGATCCTTGCACAAAACTATCTTTTTATCAAAAAGCATCCTTTTTTCCTGATTTGTAAGATTAATCAAAACCGTAATTGGATGTAATTCAGCCTCTTCAATCAAATCCTGTAAATTACCCTTTTTAGGATATCCCCATCCAATCATATTTAAACCAGCACATTTTCCATAAAGAATGGCATTTTTTGTAAATTTAGTGTTTGTAATAATCCAAAATTGTGCGGAGAGATTTTCTTTCTTTTTTCCTCCAAAATTTCCCTTTAATAAATCTTTACATCTTGCATCTACATAAAGAGCAACTTTTAAATCAGATTTTATTCCACTATTATTGTGAAACTTTGCCTCACAAACTAAAAATTCTTTATCATTTTCAGCAATTACATCTATTTCATGTTCAACACAACGCCCCTCCATAATTACATCTAATTGCGTTTTATATCCTTTTTTTTCAAAAATTTCAGATACAAGAGCTTCAAAAGGAAAACCACTCGGACCCAACTCCATCAGTGCCCTTTTTAAAGAATAAACCGAGGCAACTGGTTCAGATTTTACTCTCAATAATTTAAACGCCCTATGATAGATATAGGACGTTCTCATCCCATCTTGAATTTCTCTTCCTATTTGCTTTAAGACATCGTCAGCCATTTCTTTTGTTGCTCCTGATTTTTGAAGAGAATCTAAAAGTTTGTTTGGATCAAAAAATTCCAAACTTCCATCCGCTTTTTTAATTGTTATTTTTTCTTGCATCCAGTTAGAAATTGGAATTGCCAAAGGCATTTCCATAGATTAATTTATAATTCTTTTTTAACATTATAACTTTTATTTTTAATTATTTTGTATACAAATTTAGTATTTTATTTCTAACGGGACAAGTCTTATTTTTCTATTTTTTCTTCAGTGTTAAACTGAACTTGAATATCATTTACAACTGCATGAACTTTTGCTTCGTTGCTAGCTTGAAAAATAATCCTAAAACTTTTTTCTGTTAAAGCTTGTGTACAAATTTGGTTTTCTTTTTTGTCTTCTTGTATTGTAAATCTAATTGTTACATCCTCTGGAAAAGATTCTCTTACAATTGCGTCAACACTTAACGTATAACACGGGGTTGGTAATTTAATCGTACCAATATAATCATGCAAACCACTTTTAAAAGAATGAATTGCCGTTATTGAATTTATTACTGGAGTTTGTTCATTATTTTTTTTCTCACCAAAAATACTACTAAAAGATGCAATAAAAATTATTCCAACTATTATAATTGTTAATATCAAAGTCCACTTTTTATTTTCTTTATAAAAATCCATATTTGTCCTTTATATTTTAACATGTTAAAAGAAAATAATAAAAAAAATGCGCCAGTAAAAACTGGCGCTTTAAAATACATTAATTTATACCTGGCTTTGTTGCCCCTATTCCAACATTCCCACCTTGCTGTTCTTTTATAATTCCACCCTTAATTCCGACGGTAATTAAAAAAGAACCACAAAAAAATAAAACTCCACTGAGTTGTCCCATCCGGGCGTAATAAAGTTGTTGTGACACTATTATTGAGAAAATAATGACTAGTGTGAGTATAATAGAAGCACCAAACATTATCAAAAAAAATTTTCTATCCCGGAAATCCTTCAAGATTCCCAAAAGAATTCCAAGAAGAATAAAAGCTATTGAAAAAGCTAAAACAGCTCCAATTGTTGTTAATGAAGGATACATTTTAATCTCCTTTAATTTATGACAAAAAACTATTTAATTCGGAGAGAATTATACACCTTAAAATAGATATGTCAAGAAGTTTATTTGTATATTAAAATCACATACACGTTATGGTGTATATGTGATTTTTAAAAAATTTCATTAGTAATTACTTGCCCCGTTAAATCCATAGGATATTTAACTGGGGGAAATTAGAAATTAAACATTTGAAAAAATTTTTACAAAATTTTTTCTATAACTCCTCCTCCCAAACATTCTTCCTCATCATACAAAACGACCGATTGACCTAAAGCAACTGCCTTTTGTTTTTCCTCAAAAATTATAAAGGTTTTTTCATCTTCATATTTGATTGAACAATTTTGAAGTGATTGACGATATCTTATTCTCCCAAAATATTTTTTATTTTCATTGGGTTTTTCTCCAAAAATCCAATTTATTTTTTCTATTTCTATTTTATTTGAATTATAAAGTGAAGATTCTTTTTCATCACCTTCGCGGACAATGATTGTATTATTATCTATATTCTTTGAAATTATATAAAAAGGTTTTTGGTTAGGCCTTTTTTTTGTAATAACAAATCCGTGTCTCTGTCCTATCGTATAAAAAAACGCTCCTTCATGATAACCAATTACTTCTTCTTTCTCGTTTAAAACATTTCCTTTTTTTTCTTTAACAAAATTCTTAAGAAACTCCTTCATTTGAATTTTCCCAATAAAACAAACACCTTGGCTATCTTTCTTTTCAGCTGTAACCAAATTATTTTCTTTGGCTATTTTTCTTACCTCACTTTTTTCCAAATCTCCAACTGGGAAAAATGTGTATTTTAATTGTTCCTGATTTAATGTCCACAAAAAATATGACTGATCTTTTTCTTTATCAACTCCAGCACATAATTTATAAACAGAATTATCTGCGTTTACCCCGCCTTTGGCGGGGTGAATCTGCGTGCTTGCCCCGCCATGGCGGGGTGAATCTGCGCTTGCCCTGTTAAATTCCGCCGTAGGCGGACTAGCCTCGCTGGATTTAACAGGGTGAATCTGCGTCGTCTTTAGACGAGCATAGTGTCCAGTTGCAATCATATCAGCCCCCATCTCTTGTGCCTTATTCAAAAATGCTCCAAACTTTATATTTTTATTACACATTACATCCGGATTTGGGGTTCTTCCATTTTTATATTCCTCAATCATATAATCAGCTACCTCTTTTTTGTATTCTTTTTCAAAATCAAAAGTTAAAAATGGAATGTTCAACTGGGCACAAATTCTCATCGCATCATCTCTTTCTTTTTTCCAATCACATTCTGCAAATTCAGGATGCCAAACTTTTATAAAAACACCGATTATGTCATAACCTTTTTCTTTCAGCAAAAATGCTGACACAGATGAATCAACTCCACCCGACATTGCTACAAATATTTTTTTGTTTTTGTTTGAAATCATATTTGACAAAATTAATAAAATTGTATATTATGCTCTATAGAAAAAACTTTGGAGGTACTATGACTTTTTGGAATTACTTTGCCGAAATATCAAATATTCCTGTTATTATTGTTGCTCTTTGTATATTAATAGGTATCTTTCATTCTTCTCGTAGAAGAATAAAAATAATTTTTCATATTTTATTAAAAACAATATTTTATCCTTTTTATTTTCTTTTTGCTTTATTATTTTCTCTCGCGATAAGAAAATCAAGAGATAAAGGTTTATAATTTATGCCCCTTCGGGGCATTTTTATTTATCCCCTTAGAAGTCTGAAACCAAACTCGATTAAACAATAACAAAAAGCCGTCAGGCGAATTCTCTTTCTTTAGCTATTTAAAGTTTTTACTCTTAAAGAACTTCTAATGGGGTTGATATTTACGAGCTGAATTTTTTGAACTAACAAAAAACAACAAAATTATTTACCCCGTGAAATCTAAAAGATATTTCACTGGGGTGGATTAAAAAGCTCTCCCAGAGCTTTTTAATTTCCATTCCTCTATCTCCTTATGATTACCAGATAACAAAATTTCTGGGACCTTGTACTCTTTGCCGTTGTATTTGAAAATCTCTGGCCTTGTATAAACTTCACTGCTTGATATTCTTTTTTCTTCTATTGAATTTTCATTTCCTAGAACCCCACTTATCTGTCTTGAAACTGAATCAAGTACAATCATGGCCGGGATCTCTCCTCCTGTAAGAATGTAATCACCTATTGAAACTAAATCAGCCTTCAGAATTTTTTTAACTCTAGTGTCTATTCCTTCATAACGACCACAAATCAAAATCAGATTTTTATATTTTGAAAGTTTTTTTGCTTCAATGTTTGTAAATTTTTTACCACTTGGAGAAAAAATTATTGTTTTTGTATTTTTATTGTTTTTTAACTTTCCTAAAATTTTTTTAACCGCTAAAACTATTGGTTCAATTTGCATAACCATTCCTGGGCCTCCGCCATATGGTTTATCATCAACCTTTTTATGTTTATCTTTTGAAAAATCTCTAGGATTATATATATTTATTTTTATTTTTTTACTTTTTTGAGCACGTTTAAGTATTGATTCATTTGAATATGAACTCAAAATTTCCGGAAATATACTTACTATATGAAAATTTAACATTTTAATTTAAGTTAAAAACGAAAACCGCGGTATTAAAATACCACGGTTTTCTCTTTAAATCTATTGTTTAAAAGATTACGCTTTCAAATCTTCCATTGCTCTATCAACTTCCTCTGAAGCTGAACTTGTTCTCATTGGTGGTCTTCGTGTACCATCTTTAGGTTCGTTGATTTTCAAATTCACTCTTGCGTGATTTTTCATACCAACAACTCTAAGCAATGTTCTAATTGATTTGGCTGTATTACCGTTTCTACCGATAATCTTACCCATGTCTTCTGGATTTACATCCAAAGTAATAAGTACGCCCATCTCATCAACTACCCTATCAATTTTGACATCTTTAGGATGATCAACTAATGCCTTAATAACATACTCTAAAAAATCTTTATCTTGTTCCATTTTACCTTTATCAAATAGCTATTAATCTTTTATCTCTCTTTCTTTTCAGATTGAGAAGAAAACAGCGCGACCTATTCTTGCTGTCTAAAAGAATTATACACTAATTTTATACAAAAACAATCCCGCCCTTTCTTTTACGAAAGGGCGGGATTTTTAGTTTAATTATTCTTTTGGAACCTCTACGGGAGTTTCTGCTGAGACTTCTGTTTGAACCTCTTCTTTAGATTCTATTTTTTCTTGTGGTTCTACAGGTTTTTCTTTTTTACTATCTCTTTCTAAAGCTTTTTTACCTTTTTTCTTTGAAGATACATCCTTCTTTTTTCCTTCAATAATCTTTTCAGAAACCAATATGTTGTGAACCGTATCAGAAATTTGAACTCCTTTTGAAATCCAATGTTTTACTCTGTCAGCATCTATTTTCTTAATATCTTTTCTTGGGTCATATGAACCTATGTTTTCTATATATTTACCACTCTTAGGCCCACGAAAATCTTCCGTCACAACAATTCTGTATGACGGGTCATGTTTTCTCCCAACTCTTTTTAATCTAATCTTTAACATTTTGTAGCAGTTATACTAACAAAAACCATCTTTCTCGTCAAACTTGACTTTTTTAGGTGTGGAGCGTAGTCTAAAATCAGATTTAGTTAATTAAATATCAAAAAACAATTCTGGAGTAAAAAATGAAAGATAGACCAGTAATAATATGGGAAGGATCTATAGTCCTTACTGACAAAACAAAAAACAATGTAAATTTATATGAAATCCGTCCAACAAACATACCAATAAGCGATGGAAAATATGCTGGCCATTTTGGAAAATGTGAGACGGAAGAAGCGGCTGGAAATCTAATAAAATTTTTTCAAAAGCAAAGCCGTTGGGTTTCATTTAAAATAAGCGACCTAAGAGAATTCCTAGGTAAAGAAAAAACAAAGAGATTAGAATTACTCTACGGTCTCCACGGAAAATTTTATGACGACTACCAAGTTAGAGTAGCTCCGTTGTATATTGTCAGAGTTGAAAAGAATTATTTCATTACTGATTTATTTATAAATCAGTGTATGAAAAAATCTGAAAAATGAATATTCAAAAAGTGGCCTAAACGGCCACTTTTATTTTTGTTTTGTTTTGTTTTTTTGCTTTGTTGCTTTTTTGTTTTCTTACATTTTACCCCTCTCTCATAGGAGAACTCTCTACTATCTTTATTATTTCTTCTTCACTATCAGTAATTATATACAACTCCATATCTTCTTCGTCTATTGTTTTAAATTTTTTATACAATAAATTATTTATCAATTTATCAATTTCATTCCAATATTCATTACCAAAAAGGATTATAGGCGCTCTCACAAGTTTTTTTGTTTGAAACAATGTCAATAATTCAAAGAGTTCATCAAGCGTTCCGTAACCACCCGGGAAAAATATAAATGCCTCAGATGAAAAAGTGAGTATAAATTTTCTACTAAAGAAATAATAAAAACTCATTCCCTCTTCAACAAAAGGATTCACAGCTTGTTCATTTGGCAATTCAATGTTTAGACCTATTGAACGACCCTCCCCACCGCCAACAAAAGCACCTTTATTCGCAGCCTCCATAATACTTGGACCACCACCGGTTATTATGTCATAACCTCTCCTTGAAAGTTTGCCCGCTATCGATTCTGATTTTTTATAATAAAAATTATCTTCACTAAATCTGGTTGACCCAAAAAATGTCACGGATTTTGAATGATGACTTAAAAATTTTAAACCATCAAGAAATTCTTGATTTATTCTAGACATTCTCTTCCTCAAATCTTCATCAACCTCCTCAATTGTGAGAGGTTTTATGTTTAGATGTTTTTCTGGAATATTAATTTGTTTTTTTTCTTCTTCTGACATGTTTTTTACTCTGTGAAGCATAATACTTTAGCATTATAAAATCTAAAGATTTTTATTCCGCGGGGTGAATTATATCATAACTTAAATTAATTATAGATGAAAAAGTTCCACTGAAGCTTTTTCATTTGACTATTTTAACAGCTTCTTCAAATTCAACTGACAATAATTTTGATACTCCGTCAGAGCTCATTGTAACTCCATAAAGAATTCCTGCACGCGACATTGTTTCTCTGTTGTGTGTGATAAGAATAAGTTGTGAATATTTTGATAAATCTTCAATTATATTTCCATATTTTTTTGAATTTGATTCATCTAGTGCAGCATCTGTTTCGTCTAAAACTATGAAAGGTGGTGGTTTAATTTGAGATATCGCGAATGTTAAAGCTATTGAAGTAAGAGCCCTTTCTCCACCAGATAACATTTCTAAACCTCTTATTTTTTTGTGTGGCAATGACAAATTTATATCAATTCCTTCCTCAACTATTTCTTCTTCAATAATACCTTCACCTATTTCCTCTAAATCCCCTGTCTCTAATTCCTCTTTTTCAATCTTCTTTTTAATATTTTTTACAACAATTATTGATGCAGTTCCTCCCCCAAACATTAAGATGAAGAAATTATTAAATTGTTGATTTATTTTTTTTATTCCGTCTTTAAATTCTATGTCTAATTTTTCTTCTAACTCTTTAACTAAAATACTTATTGATTCTTTCGATTTTTTTAAATCTTCAATTTCTCTCTCCAAAAAATCATCTCTTTCTTTTATTTCTTGATATTCTTTTACAATTTCATCTGAAGAACCAATTCCAGCGTCTTCAAGCCTTATTTTTATTTTTTCTATTTCTTTTTTTCTTTCTTCTTGTTTTGTTCTATCCTCATTTATTATTTCTCGTACTGAGATATCTGACCCATCGGAGTTTTTAACCGTATATCTAAAAAAGGACGACATTTCTTCCCCAACCAAAATCAGAGATTCTGAAAATTCGTTTTTAAAATTTGATTCATCTGAAAATAATTTGTTTTCTTTTGATTCAAAAATATTTAATTGAATTTTTATTTCACTAATTTTTGCCATCACTTGAAAAATTCTTTTTTCTGTTTCTATATGTGTATCTTTTTCTAAATCTATCTTTTTTTGTAAAGAACTATATTTTTCTACAAGAGTTGTCTCTTCTTTCTTTAAATTATCTATTTGTTCATCTAAAATATTTCTTTCTTTTTTTAATCTTTCTATTTCTTTTTTTATATTTTCTTGTGTTTCCTTATTTTCAGAATCTTCTTTTTTGTAAATTAAAACTAAATCTTTTATAGAGGCTTTTATTTTCCCAATAATACTTTTAAGTTTTGAAATTTCTGTCTCTTTTTCACTCTCAGAGAAATATTGTTCCATGATATTAGAAAACTCTTCCAAATGAATTGTTGGGATTTTTATAAAATCGTTTTTATCTTCTAAATCTTTAGTTCTAACTAAACTCTTCTCATTAAAGGACATTTCTCCTTCTATTCTACCCATTTCTCTTTCAAACCTATTTTTATCTTTTTGTGTTCTGTCTAAAGAATTTTTTATTTCTATCAACTCCTTCGCATTTGTATTTTCTTCTTTCTTTTTTGCTTGCCCCGTTAAATAATTTCGTCCTTGACGAAATTCCTGCTTCGCAGGATTTAACAGGGTGAAATTTTTCTCTAATTCTTTTAGTTCATTGTTTAATTCATCATATTCTTTCTGTGGCTTTGTTTTTTCTCTTTTTAATATTTCTTTTTCGTTATCTAAATAAATTCTTTCTCTCTTTAAATATTCTTTATATATTTCAGAGAGTTTATTTTTTAAGTCCTGTGTTTTTTCTACTTTTTTAACTTGTTTCTCTAAAAATTTTATATGTGGTTTTATTTCTCTTCTCAATCCTTCAATTTCTTTTATATTTTGTTCTGTTTTTTCAAGCTTTCTTACACTTTCTTTTTTCTTATAGTGATAAATCTTTAAACCAAGAGCATCCTCTATCATTGATTTTCTGTCTTTTGAATTAACATTTAAAATTTTATCAGCTTCACCTTGAGAAATTATATGATGTCCAGTAGAACCTATGCTTGCTCCAGCTAATATTTCCATTATGTCTCTCAATCTCACACTACTTCCATTTATTAAATATTGGTTGACTCCATCTCTGTGAACAATTCTTTCTATTATTACTTCATCGTAATCAATTTTCAAAAGTTTATCCCTATTATCAAGAGTTATTTTTACTCCGGCCCTATTTGCTCTCGCTATATTTCTAGAACCATTAAAAATAAGATCCTCACCTTTTTTGCCACGCATTGATTTTATTGATTGTTCTCCCAAAACAAAACGAAACGCCTCGGCAATATTTGATTTGCCCGAGCCGTTTGGTCCAACAATAGCCGAAATTGGAGCTTTAAACTCCAATCTGCTTTTCGTCGCAAAAGATTTGAATCCTAATAATTCTATTGATTTTAACATCCCGTTAAAAATTGGTAGTGCTAGAGACACTTCCACAAGTTAACTTATAATTTTGTATTTCTTTTAAAAACACATGTTTTTATTTTATTTTTAATTCTCAGTTCCGTTTTATTTCTAACGGGACAGGTTTAATTTTCTAACATATATATTTTAACACGACAAATCAAAAACCTCTAAATGAGGTTTTTGATCCACAATATTTTTTTGTTTCAAATATAAAATAAAAAACCCACATTAAGTGGGTTAAGAAATTGAAATAAAAATAGAGAAAGGATATTTGCCTGAAAGATTCGTGATTGTTACAATCACTCTTTCCTTCCCTTTTAAAAAGAAAAATCCCCCGGATAATATTTTTTTAAGAGAATATCCATTTTCTTCAAAAAATTTTTGAATTATTTCGTCTATTACTTCATACGAAATTTGTTCTTTTGCTTCAAAATGGATTTTTTCTCCATTTTGGCTAAGAATCGGGAGGTTAAAATTTTTAGAAAAATATTTCGTGAAATCATTTTTAATTTCTGTCATTCCTGTCATTTAAACTCTCCAGTTTTTAATTTAAAAAATTAATGAACTTATTCGTTAGATATTGTATATTATATCTTTATAAAAGTCAAGCAAGAATCTACCCCACATCAATTTTGAACAATATTCCTGTGGCAACGCACTCGCTACGCTCGGCTTATTCCAGCTCTGCGTTGCGAGAGAATATAAATCTCATACTTATACAGAATTAAACAATAAACCGAAGCAAAATTGATGAAAGGGTTCTCAAAAAATATAGTCGCTCCGCTTCTTATTTTTTGGAAAATAAAAGCCCTCGGTTTGATATCACAAACCTCGGGCTAATTTTTATTTGCAGTTTGGACATTCAGCGTCCTCACTGTAAATTGGAGTTCTGCAATTTGGATCCGTGCAAAATCCCTTGGCCCTTGGGTACATACCCTTGAGCTTTAGGAGAAGAAATTTTTCTTCATTTATTTCTTCTTCTTTTAATAAATCCAACAAAGTTTTACTCCTTGTTCTCCTTCTTGAAAGAACTGGCATATATTCTCCGATTTTTATTCAGATAAATAGTATACCAAAAAAGTACTCTTGTCAACCCTGTTAAATAGTTTGCTCCAATGAATTCTTGTAAATAGCGAACTTAATAGGATAAACCCTTATTTAAATAGCCAATTTAAGCAAACTCCCGCACATAGCGGGATTTAACAGGGTCAAGTACTTTTATAAAAATTGTGGATAATTAAAATTGTCCCAAAGGACGATTTTAATCCATAATATTTTTGTTTTCTTGCTTTATTGCTTTATTGCTTTCTTGCTTTTTTTTCTTTAACGCCACCCTTTCAACTTTAACCCCTTTTCAGCCGCCTCTTGTTCTGCTTCTTGTTTAGACTTCCCTTTACCGTCTGTTATAAGTACATCATCTATAAAAACTCCGACTGAAAAAAACTTATCATGGTCGGGTCCTTCTTCTTTAATAGTTTTATAAATTGGTGTTGAACCCATTTCTTCTTGAACTTTTTCTTGAAAATAACTCTTTGCATCTTGCCATAAGTTTTTTTCTACAACTTCATCTGTAAGGTAAAAAATATTTTTTTCTATAAATTTTTCGGCAACATCAAATCCTTTGTCTAAATATATCGCACCTATAACCGCCTCAAACGCATTAGCGAGAATATATTGTCTTGCTCTACCAACATCTTTTGCCTCTCCTTTAGATAATAAAAGAAAATCATTCATTTTAATTTTTCTCGCAGCTTCTGAGATTGTATTTGTATTAACAAGTGCCGCTCTTATCGCGGTTAAATCCCCTTCTGGTTTTTCGGGATATTTATTATATAAAAATTTAGTTACCGCAAGCTCTAAAACAGCATCACCTAAAAATTCTAACCTTTCATTGTGTCCTGTTTTCCCTTTTCTGTTTTCGTTCAAATAAGAACGGTGTGTGAATGCCTGTTTTAATAAATCTTTATCTTTAAAACTAACCTTTATTATTTTCTCAAATTCTAAAAAATCTTTCATATGTAAAAAATTAATTTATTAATTTTTAAATTTATAATTTCCAATTTCTAATTACTAATGAAATAGCAAATGTTTAAAAATAACTGAATTTAGAACCTATAATTAAAAATTTCATTACCTGCCTGTCGCAGGCAGGGAAATTAGTTATTAGAAATTAAGCATTCTTACTTTTGCTACGCAAAAGTATATTTATGGCCTTTGTAATAATTGGAAGAATATCATCATAAAAATTAAGGTCAACTATCTCTTTTAATTTGAACCATTTTGCGTTATCAAGACCACCAGACTTACCAAGATGTAGTTCTTCATATTTTGACTCTCCGAGAAAATAAACAACTTGTTTTCTTATTTTTCCTTTTTCTGGGTCTGAAGCAATATATTCATTTTCTCCCAATTTATCTTTTATTTTTATTTTAATTCCTATTTCTTCTTTTATTTCTCTTATGGTTGCCTCCTTTTCGTCTTCTCCGGTTTCAATTCTTCCCTTTGAAAGAGTCCAGTGTCCAAAAACATCATGAACCAAACCTAAATAAAACTCATTATTTTTTTTTGAATAGACAACCGCTCCTCCTAATTTTTCAATTGGCATTTGTTCGTAAGGAATGTCTTTTATTTTTTTTCTGGTTGTCTGGTCTTTTTCCGGCTCCCCCAACTCTTTATAAACAGAACCGAGTACTCCATTAACAAATCTTCCGCTACTTTCTCCACCAAAACCTTTTGCTAATTCAATAGCTTCATTTATCGCAACTTTTGGAGGAACTTCTGTTCTGTTAGAAAAAAGAAGCTCTTGTAAACCAATCCTTAATATATTTCTGTCTATGACAGCTATCTTATTGATTGGCCACTCTGGAGCCGCTTTTACTATTATTTTATCTAATTTTGATAAGTTTTTTACAACATTTTTTGCAAGAGTTCTTATAAAATCATCATCATCAATGTCGGGAGCGAACTCCTGTATATTTTTTGTAATAATTTCATCTAACTCTTTTGAATTTTTACCAGAAAAATCCCATTCAAAAAGGGATTGCATAACTATTGAGCGCGAAAGATGTCTATTTGCCATAAATAAAGAACTAATTACTAACTATTAAACACTAAAAAACATTATGGATGGAAAACTTATTTCTTGTCAGTGTCTTTTTCTGGTTCTTGTCCTAATTCTTTTCTTTTTCTTTTTGTTCTTTCAGCTTTCTTTGCAATTTTTGATTGCATATCAACTACAACTCTTCCTTTGTATTTACCACAATTCTCACACATTTTATGCATTACATGCAAAGAACCACATTCTTTACATTTTGAAAGTTGTGGACCTTTTATTGCGTGATGAGCTCTCCTGTTTCCTGTGTGAGCTCTTGTATGTCTCATTCTTACTGTCATAATTCAAGAAGTATATAATATTCGTTAAAAAATATCAAATAAAAAAGCCCGAATCAATCGGGCTTAAACTCTCGGGCGAGGTGAATATAAATGTTCTCTACGATATTTCGTCTTCATTTTTTTGAGAACATTTATGAGGTTGCTCATATAGGCCACATTACAAAATTTTGTATCTTCAACTAATAATTTGTCTATTAGTTTGATACAGGCGATTTTGTGTTGCCCGTACAGGTTTTGTAAAGCCTCTGTTGCCAGCTCCCATCTTGGAAGTTCGGTGTCAGAATCTTTTTTAGTTGGGAATCCGGCTTCTTCGTCTTCTTCAACTAAAAAGAAAAATTGAACATGTCCATCTTTTAAAATTTTGTGATGGATACATTTAGCTTTTTTAATTCTGCGTCCGGTTTCTTCCGACCATTCATGTTCCAAGGTTTCAAGTGGAGTTTCACCTTTTTCAAAAGGCGTGCCTCCATTTTCACTTTTTCCACCAGGAAATTTTTCCTGGAAAAACCAGTTTTGTCCTCTGTAAGTAACTACAAGAAAATAAATTTTACCATTCTCAATCTTGTATTTTATTCCAGCCGAGAATGACCTATCTTTGACAAATTTCTTTGCCAAGAGTTCGTCAATATTTAATTGATTTGATTCCACTTATAAATAACTCCGTTTATTTTATCTGAATATATAGTACCATATAATAAATAAAAAAGCAAGGGGATGTTTAATAATGTCAATTTAAGTATCATATCTTATAAAATTATAAAAATTACATATACGCCATGGCGTATATACACTAATTTGAATTTTTAAAATTTCATTACCTGCCTGCGATAGGCTGGGAAATTAGTAATTAAAAATTAAATATTTTTAATGTAGGTTTTTCTGTGTATTTTGCAAGGCCCATGCTTTTTTATTTTTTTAATATGCAAAGCAGTTCCATACCCTTTATGTTTATCAAATCTGTATTGCGGATACTTTTTTGCAAATTCACACATAACCTTATCTCGAGAAACTTTTGCAATAATTGATGCTAGAGCAATTACTTTTTCTTTCTCATCTCCTTTTATTATTGTTTTCTGATTTAAAAATTTTTCAGGTGCTTTTATTCCTCCATCCAGTAAAACTTTACAGGTTTTTGGATTAATACTTTTTAAACAATTGTTTATCGCTTTTTGAATTGATTTTGTTATTCCTATTTTATCTATTTCCGAATTACTTACAAAGGCAATTTTATAATCAACTAAACCCTTCTTTTTTAATTCTTTAATTTTCTCAAACCACTCTTCTCTTTTCTTTGCTGATAGCTTTTTTGAATCCTTAACCCCACTGAAAATAGACATTTTAAAATTTCTTGGAATTATAGTAGAACAAACACAGACAGGTCCAGCCAAAGGTCCTCTTCCAACTTCATCAATTCCGATTAGATATTTAATATTTTGTCTCATTTTAAAAATTATATCATTAAAAAAGCACCACGAATGTGGTGCCTGAAGTCTTAAACTCAAAACTCACTGAATAACAACGGTCTGACCTCTACCAAACTTACCATGATTCCATCCACCTCCTTGAATATCGGAAACATTCCGTATATGAATTATTAAAACACGATAACTAGGTTGATTATGTCCATTAAATTCCGCGTAATAAAACCATGGTTTATTTTCTGGTTTGACATCAGATATTATTTTTAAATATTCTGATTCAATGCCATATGTTGCAGTTTTTAACTCATTAGTGTTAGGTTTGAAATACATGAAAGAATATTCTGTTGGCTCGTGCATAAATATCCTTTCAACAATTTGTGTTTTTTCATTTTCTTTTGTAATTGAAGACCCACAACCACAAAAGAAAACTAAAACTAAAATGAAAAACATATTTGTTTTCATTGAATTTTCTCCTTTGTTTTTTGATTATTCAATTGAAAAGAGCTTTTGACTTTTCACAATATATTATACACCTATTAAATATCCTGTCAACCCCCAGAACTCACGAACATCTTATGTCCTACTTCTAACGGGGCAGGGTCTCTATTTTTACATTTTGACATTTTAAAATTTCATTAGAAATTGGAAATTAGAAATTTAATTTGTCATGTTATAATTTGAACATGCCAAATTTTATTCATCTCCACACTCACTCCCATTTTAGCTTGCTTAATGCATTACCCAAAATTCCAGACCTTGTTTCCGCATGTAAAAAAAATAAAATGTCTGCCATCGCTCTAACAGATAACGGAAACATGTATGGCACGATCGAATTTTATAAAGAATGTAAAAAAGAAAATATAAAACCAATAATAGGAGTTGATTTTTATGTTGCATTTCGCACACGACAAGACAAACAATCTGGAATAGATAGTAAAAGATATCGCTTGGTGCTTTTGGCCAAAAACGAGGCTGGGTATAAAAATTTAATAAAACTTGTTTCTGAATCAAACTTAGACGGGTTTTATTACAGACCAAGAATAGACAGAGATTTAATGAAAAAATATTCTAATGGGCTTCTCGCAATTATTCCTTCTTTTAGTGGAGAGACTTCAGAAAAAATAAAAAGCGGAGATTTTGAATCTGCAAAAAAGATTTTTAAAGAATATGAAGAAATTTATAGTCCCGAGGATTTATATTTAGAAATAACTCATCATCCAGAAATTGAAGGTCATAATAATTTAACAAAGAAAACTATTTTATTTTCAAAAGAAGTTGGAGCAAATCTTGTTGGAGCTCACGATGTCTATTATATAAACATAGAAGATAAGGAGGCTTACCAAACTCTTTTGTCTATACAAACAAATTTAGATTTTGGTTCAAATAAACGACTCACAGATGAAAATGAGGATTTTTCTTTTATAAGTTCTGAAAAGGCACAAAAATATTTTGAAGAAATTCCTGAAGCCTTTGAAAATACTCAAAAAATCGCCGACAAATGTAATTTGGAAATTAAACTTGGGAGTTGGGTTTTTCCTGAAATAACAACACCCAGCGGGAATCATTCCAACGAACATTTATATGAACTAATAAATTTAGGCTTAAAAGAAAAGAAATTAAAAAAAACAAAAGAAGTTTCTGACAGAATTGAATATGAATACAATATAATAAAAAAGAAAGGTTATTCGCCATACTTTTTAGTCGTTAGCGACCTTCTTAAATTTGCTCATAAGAATAATATTTTTACAAACACAAGAGGTTCGGCCGCTGGTTCTCTTGTTTCTTATTTAATAGGAATTACGAATATTAATCCTCTTGAGTATCAGCTCCCATTTGAAAGATTTTTAAACCCAGACAGACCTTCCCCGCCTGATATTGATATTGATATGGCGGATAACAGGCGCGACGAGATGATTCAATACGCGAGAGAAAAATATGGGAAAGATAGAGTTGCACAGATAGGAACGTTTGGAACAATGATGGCACGTGGTGCTGTTCGTGATACCGCTCGTGCTCTTGGATATGAATACCAAATCGGCGATAAAATTTCAAAACAAATTCCCCTCGGCAAGCAGGGCTTCCCTATGACAATAGATAGAGCAATGGACGAAAATTCCGATTTAAAAAAAATGTATGCAACAGACAAGGATGTTAGAAAAATTGTTGATATGGCAAAAAAAATTGAGGGTGGTGCAAGACACATTTCTGTTCATGCGGCCGGAGTTGTTATTTCTCCTACGTCATTAACCGAGTATACTCCAGTACAGCTTGACCCAAAGGGTGGAAAATTAATAACTCAATATGACATGTATGTGATTGAGGATGTCGGGCTTTTGAAATTTGATTTTCTTGGATTAAAAAACCTTTCAATTCTCGCGGACTCGGTAAAACTTACAGAAAAAATCACTGGTAAAAAAATTGACATTGATAATGTTCACCTAGATGACAAAAAAACTTACGAGATGCTTGCTCGTGGAGAAACTATGGGGGTGTTTCAACTTGGGAGCGATGGGATGACAAGTTATTTGAAAGAATTGAGGCCAACTGAAATAAGAGATATAGGCGCTATGATTGCTTTGTATCGCCCAGGACCTATGGCCTTTATTTCTGAATATATAAAAAGAAAAAGAAACCCAAAACTCGTAAAATATATTGACGAGAGATTGCGAGAAATTCTTGAACAAACTTATGGAATTTTGATTTATCAAGACGATATTCTTTTGATTGTTACAAAACTAGCTGGATATTCTTGGGAAGAGGCCGATAAATTTAGAAAGGCCGTCGGTAAAAAAATTCCTGAAGAAATGCGAGCACAGAAAGAAAAATTTATAAAAGGATGTATTAGTAATGAAATGAAATCAAACATAGCGCAAGAACTCTGGGAGATGATTGAAACATTTGCTGCATATGGGTTCAACAAAGCTCACTCCGCAAGTTATGGAAAAGTCTCTTACCAAACGGCTTATATGAAAGCCAACTTCCCTGTTATTTATATGACGGCTTTATTAACGGCAGACGCGGGAGATGTAGAAAAAATATCTGAAATCATCCAAGAGTGTAAAAGAATGAAAATAGAAGTTCTTCCACCAAATATAAATGAAAGTTTTGGGAATTTTACCGTAATTAATGAGGATGGAAAAGATAAGATTAGATTTGGTTTGTATAGTATAAAAAATTTTGGAGAAGGAATTGCAGATAAAATAATAGAAACTAGAAAAGAAAAAGGTAAGTTTACTTCACTTGGAGACTTTTTGGACAAGGTCAAAGATAAAAATATAAATAAAAAATCTTTGGAAGCTCTTATTAAATGTGGGGCTATGGATGAACTTGGAGAAAGAGGACAAATGGTAGAAAATATTGAAGACTTGCTCGCTTATCACAGAGAAGGTTCCAAAGCGCACGAAAATCAAAATTCTCTTTTTGGCTTAATGAAGGATGTGAGCTCGGTCCCAAAATTAAAATTAAGAGAATCTCCACCAGCAACTATGGTTGATAAATTGGCTTGGGAAAAAGAATTGCTTGGATTGTATATCTCAGGACATCCACTTGATAAATTCAAAGACAAACTTCAAAAACGTGAATACACGGTAAAAAAAGTTTTGGATGGGCTTGAGGAAGGAATGGCCGTTGCAGTTGCAGGAATAATAAATGAAGCTAAAATTATAAACACCAAAAGCTTTGAGAAGATGGCATTTGTTAATTTTTCAGATTTAACTGGTTCTATTGAGGTGGTTGCTTTCCCAAAAATATTTGATAAATATAAAAATCTTTTAGAAGCAAACAAATGTGTAATTATAAAAGGACGAGTTTCTTATAGAAATAATACAATAAGCATTCTCGCGGAGGCAGTGAAAGAAATGGAATAAAAGTGAAAAGCCACCAGCGTTTAAGCTGGTGGCTTTTCACTTGGTTTTAAAATAATGCTAATATATTGAAATGGAAAAAAATTCAAAAATACAAAGTATTAGACATTCGCTTTCACATCTGCTTGCGGCAGCTGTTTTGGATTTATATCCAGACACAAAAATGACTATCGGCCCAGCTATTGAAAATGGATTTTATTATGATTTTGACTTCACAACCACTATTTCAGATAAAGATTTGCCAAATATAGAGAAGAAAATGAAAGAAATATTAAATAAGTGGGATAAATTTGAAAAAATTGATGTTTCCGAAAAAGAAGCCAAAGAAAAATTTAAAGATAATCCATACAAATTGGAGCTTATTGACGAACTTGTAAAAGATAAACAAAAAATTACATTTTACAAATCTGGAGACCTTGTTGACCTTTGCGGTGGCGGGCATACAGATAGCGCAAAAAAAATAAATCCAGATTCTTTCAAGTTAAACAAAACCGCTGGAGCATATTGGAGAGGAAGTGAAAAAAATAAAATGCTCACTCGTATATATGGCCTTGCTTTTGAAACAAAAAAAGAACTTGATGAATATATAAAATTACAGGAAGAAGCTGAGAAAAGAGACCACAGAAAATTAGGTAAAGATTTAGGTTTATTTATTTTTTCAGATATTGTTGGTAAAGGCCTCCCTCTCTGGACGGAAAAAGGTGCAACAATAAGACGTGAGTTGGAAAAATTCATAGTTGAGGAAGAATTAAAAAGAAATTACAAACACGTTTATACCCCAGATATTGCAAAAATTGATTTATACAAAAAATCAGGCCACTACCCTTATTACAAAGACTCTATGTATGCTCCAATAAAGATAGACGAGGAAGAATTTATGTTAAGACCAATGACTTGCCCACATCATTTTGAATTATATTTGAGTAGCCCAAAAAGTTATAAAGATTTACCAGTAAGAATTGCAGAATTAGCAAAACTTTACAGATATGAAAAATCTGGAGAGCTCACTGGGCTAATGAGGGTAAGAAGTTTTTGTCTAGCTGATGCACATATAATTTGTGCTAATGATAAACAAGCGAAAGAAGAAGTCGTGGGGGCATTGGATCTCATAGAATATATTTCAAACATCTTTGGATTTAAAATGGGAGAAAATTATTGGTACAGACTTTCTCTTGGGGATAAAAAAGATGACAAAAAATATTTTAAAGATGACAGTGCTTGGGAAAAAGCAGAAAAATCTTTAAGAGAAGCCCTTAAAGAAAGAAAATGTAAATTTGTTGAAGCCGAAAATGAAGCTGCATTTTATGGACCTAAAATAGATATACAAATGAAAAACTTCTCTGGCAAAGAAGATACTGCGTTTACTGTTCAGTACGATTTTGTTATGCCAAAAAGATTTAACTTAATTTATACTGATTCTGACGGAAAAGAAAAAGAAACTATTGTTATACATAGATCTTCTATTGGAGCAATAGAAAGAATTGTTGCAATTCTTATTGAACACTATGCTGGTGCTTTCCCGCTTTGGCTTTCGCCCGTTCAGGTTGTTGTTATTCCAATTTCAGAAAAACAATTAGAATACGCCACAGAAGTGTTTAGGAAAATGAAAGAGGAGGGATTGAGAGTTGAATTAGATAATTCAAATGAAACTCTTGGTAAAAAAATAAGAAATTCAAAATTACAAAAAAATCCTTATATGATAATTGTTGGAGATAATGAAGTTAAAAACAAATCTGTCACACTAGAATCAAGAAACGAGGATGGTAAGAAAGATATCAAACTAGAAGAAGTTATTGAAAAATTAAAAAAAGAAATCAAAGATAAGAAATAATTTAAAAAATCAGCGGTTCAACCGCTGATTTTTTATACTTTTCTTCTAAAATTTTGTTTAGGAATTTTTGGAAGCCTAAAACCAACGGTGTTCTTAAAATTAGACGGAGTTCTGTATGCTGGTTTCCCTTTTTTATTTCCTACTTTAGCATAATTTTTCATAATAATATTAATTAAAACACAAAAAATTGTGGATTCAAAACCTCATTTGGAGGTTTTTAAAAAAACAAATTAATTATGGATTCAAAACGTCCTTGGGGACATTTTGAATTTATAACGAAAACAATTAGTTGTATGATCATTTACCATTCCCACGGCTTGCATGTGTGCATAAACAATTGTTGACCCTAAAAATTTAAATCCTCTTTTTTTCAAATCTTTAGAAAATTCCTCTGCTTCTTTTGTAATTACTGGCAATTCTTTTAATGTTTTTCTTTTTCCATCAATTTGTTTGTCTTTCACAAACCCCCACATATACTTACTAAAACTTCCAAATTCCTTCTGAACTTCTAAAAATCTTTTTGCGTTATTTATTGTTGACTCTATTTTAAGCTTGTTTCTAATAATTTGTGGATTTTTAATTAGTCTGTTTACATCTTTTTTTGTAAATTTTGATACTCTTTTTGGGTCAAAATTTACAAATGCTTTTTTATATCCATTCCTTTTATAAAGTATTGTTCTCCACGATAACCCAGCTTGTGCGCTTTCTAACACCAAAAATTCAAAAATCTTTTTATCATCTTTTATTGGCACCCCCCATTCTTCGTCATGATATTTTACCATTAACAAATCGTTGCTTGGCCAAGCACAGCGAACTTTTTCTTTCATAACTTTTATCCTGATAGTAGGGCGAAGTTTCACTGCGAGATTTGTAAAATATTTTTATAATTTTGAAATTTCTTTTAAATCTTTGTCGGGCAAATATAGTACTAACAAACCGACAATGACTCCACCTACAGCTGTCCAAAAATGGCTTCCATTCCATATAAGTATATCTATTTCGTCCAAAATATACCAAACTCCTCTCCAGATAAGAACAAGACCTATAACAATTTCTATATTTTTAATAAAATAAGCTAATAAATGTTTTTGTTCTTTTTCTTGATTCATATAAATTAATTATATTAAAAAATTTACTTTTACACAAATAAAAAGAAAACGGCTTTTTGGGCCGTTTTTTATTTAAAAAAATTTTTTCGCCGCCAATTTATCCAAATTTCTTTAACATAAAATCTGGCATAAATCTATTGCTAATATAATACTTCCGCATTCCTTCTGGCAAGGTTTTGAATTGGTCAATTATTCCTCTGCATTTTTTGCTTCCGCAATTACATTTACAAGTCCAAAGTTCACGCCCAGCGCTCACAATTTTTTCCTCATTATCATTCATTGTTGTAGAATAATCGAAGGTTATTTCCTCGCCAACTGCTATATCCCTTAAAGCAATCAGTTCATTTTTTTCTTTGATATATGAATTTGGTTCGCACGAATGATTGAATGTTCTTGATATCTCATTCAAATCCAAATATTCTTCATCGTCAATTTCTAGCGGGTCAGATGGCTCTTCCTTGCCTTCATTTACTCTCCGTATCACCTCGTCTAAACTACAGAGTTCGCCTTCAAGAAAATAAATCGTCTGACCTTTTTTAATTTCTTTGTTAGTAAAAACCCCGTTTCCGGCAATTTTTGATTTTTTTATTTCAAGATTTTGTTCACTGTTTATTTCCATAATTAGTTTTCTATCGGATAAATATCAAAAGCAACTTCTTCGTATGGGTGGACTGATTTTACTTTTTCAATGACCTCTTTCAAAATTTCTCGCGGCACAATTGCTTCAATTCTTTCTTCTTCAACCGCTTCATAATTTCCAGCTTTACCAATAGTGGGATTTGCCTTTTCATTCCCGCGGAAACGACCAGTGCCGCGAGAAGAAAAAGAGCAGAAATCATAGTTTCCGATTTTTCCTGCTCCGGCTTCGCCGAGAGCTTGACGCACAGCGTTAGCGTGAGAAATCGGAACAAAAACGATAAATTTTACATTTTTTGTTTCCATAAAATTATTTCAAAACCTCATAATGAAGTTGAATTTCGCTTTCACTTATTTTCTTTTGCCCAATCAACTTAAGATTGCGCTCAAAATTTTTATCTCTAAAAAGTGGAATACCTTTGTTTAAAATTATCGGCTCAATATCAATAAAAATTTCATCAATAAGATTTTCTTCGGCAAAAGAAGCATTGAGTGCGCCGCCACCAGCAACAATTACCTCCTCAAAATCTTTTAAAAGTTCCAACGCTTCTCTTGGCGAATGAGCAACTAAATGATTTTGAGTCAAAGATTGAAAATTTTCTTGAGCGACGACGACAAGTTTTACATCTTTGAATTCCGAAAATTCTGGCTGTTTCGTAAGTATACTGTATGTGCGATGACCAACAATAAGGTTTCCGGCGGTTCGTACTGCCAAACTATAGCTGTCCCATTCCTCTTTTGAAATCCAGCTTGTATCGTCGTCGTTTTTTGCGATCATTCCATTCAAGCTTATTGCCATGTATAAAATAACTTTTTGTTTCATAGTTTTATTTCAATAACTCATCAACCGAAACATCAAGCGCACTTGCCAGCTTTTCTAAAACCGCAATAGTGACATTTTTCTTGCCGCTTTCAATTGCACTCATATAACTTCTGTCCATATCAATCGCTCGGCAAATGTCGCCTTGCGACATACGCTTCTTTAAGCGTATACGCTTGATGTTTTGTCCTAATGTTTTGGAAATTTGAGCCATATTTATATTGTCATATTATCAACTATTGCGCTACCGCTCAATATGGAGTTATAGTTCCATATATGGTATTCTTAATTGTAGTGGCGGCGAATCCGCGAGGCAACTTCTTCGGCAAATCAAATTTGGTGGACCAGAGAGGACTCTCCTTTTCATAAAATAACTTAGAGTCTCAGAGCGACATTACTAAATTATTTTATTTAAGGCCCGCGAATTTTTACTCAGACCAGTGACGCAAAAATTCGTTCGAGTCCTCACAAATCTCAATGAAATATAAAAATATACAACTTTAAGTTGTATATTTTTATGTTTGGTGGACCAGAGAGGACTCTCCTTTTCATAAAATAATTTAGAGTCGCAGAGCGACATTACTAAATTATTTTATTCAAGGCCCGCGAATTTTTACTCAGACCAATGGCGCAAAAATTCATTCGAGTCCCCACAAATCACATTAGAATACAGAAGTACACAACATTAGGTTGTGTACTTCTGTATTTGTGGACCAGAGAGGACTCGAACCCCCTACCTCCTCAGTGCAAGTGAGGCGCTCTACCAGGTGAGCTACTGGCCCAATATTAAAACTCAATTTATTTTATCCCATCTCCTCCCATAATGAATTTATTCTACACGATTTTATTATAAAAACAAAATATTATAAAAGCCTCTTTTTAACTACAAAAGAGGCTTTCTAAACTAATTCTTTTTGTCAGCAATCTTTTTAAGAGAATCATTGATTCCTGACAAATTTTCTTCAACAAACTTCCCAAATTGAGTCATCCAAATGACCCCAAAGATGCAAAAAGAATCACTGCAAAACCTACAAAAGTATATAATGCTTCTATATTAAACATATTATTCTCCTTCTTTTTGTCTGCTATAAATATAACAATCAGATATACAAATGTCAATGTTTTACGACAAAGCAAGATTTGATATGTGTTTTATAAAATCAGATAAACTAACTCCAACCTCATTTAATTCTCTAACAAAAGGAGCGCTTTCTGACAAATCAGGTAAAGCGTTTGTTTCCAGTAAATAAATTCCACGCCTAGGAGAAACTATAAAATCAGACCTTGAATAATGTCTTAAATTTAAAACATTATGAGCTTTGCTTGCAATTTTTTGAACATCTTTTTTCATACTCATAGGCAAACTTGTTGGGCAAACATATTTAACCGAGTCTCTTTTTGAATAATCAAAATAGTCTTGATCTTTGTCTAAAATTATTTCAAGAGGCATTAACTCGTAAATATCTTCATTTCTGAAATCGTCTATAACCCCACAAGTAATCTGCTTACCTTCTATAAATTCTTCAACTAAAAGAGTTTCGTGTTTATTTAATAAATTTTCTAATGACAAAAGTAATGAGTCAAAATTTTTACAAACAAAAATATCATTTGATGAACCATCTGAAATTGGTTTTATAATTACAGGCATTACAAAACCACGAAATATATTCATCGCTGTTTCTTTTGGTTTTATATCGTTTTTAATTATTAAATATTGTGGAATTTTTATACCGGCATTCTCAAATATTTTTTTAGCAAAATATTTATTAAAACTCATCAGCGATGGCAAGGCTTGTGAACCCGTATAAGAAATTGAATAATTATTTAATATTTTTTGAAGGGCACCATCTTCGCCATAACTCCCATGTATAGAATTTATAATTAAATCAATATCCTCTAATATTCTATCTTTCTTCTGTTCTTCGCCTTTTATTCTCCAAGATAAATCTTTAGAAACTAAAATATCTTTTACAATAAAATTTTCGGGAATATTTTTAAGAAGTGATACTCCTGTATTTAAGGAAAGTATACGTTCATTGTCTGGCCCACCACGGACTAATCCTATTTTTATTTCTCTGTCGTTAGTTGTTGATTTCATCCCTACACTAATCTTAATTTTAATAATATTGACCTTATTTGCTTGCCACGTAGTGAGCTTTGCTCTACTACTGTGGTTTCTTTATCTATCTCAAAATCCACCACTTATTCTTATTTATATACTAATCTGTTTCAAACGAAATTAAGATTTTAGTGTGGGGATTCATTGCTTTAATTATAACAAAAAAAATATATAAATCGAAGTAATTGCTTTTTATTTTGAAAAGGATTAATATCAGAAATAGAAAAAATAGGAGTTTGAAATATGAATAATAAGGTTAAATATTGTAGATTTTGGCCTTTGTTCTTACAGAATTTAATATGGATACCCACCCGAATTATTTTAAAAATTTTTTTTGATTTTAAAATATATGGGTTAGAAAATGTAAAAAAGGTGCCCAAAGAATACGGGGTAATTTTTGCGTCTAATCACGCAAGTGGATTAGACCCAATTTTTATTCCAGCAGCACTTCCATTCTTATCAAGATTGTTACCAACATATAATATGACCCGCGGAGAAGGAAAACTTTCATATAAAAATAAATTTATGAATTTTCTTCTCGTAACACTTAGACCAATTTTTAAGCTGTGGGGTGCATATCCAGTATCATTTTTGGTTCACAAGACATTTGCGGGATACAAAAATATCTTGAGAACACACATAAAAATGTTGCATGAAAGAAAAAGTGTAATAATTTTTCCTGTTGGTGCAATAAAAGAAAGAAGGACGCAGGAAAGACCTGGTACTGGGATTTCGTTTATTGCTCACACTATTCAATGCAAAATTATTCCTACTCAAATATGGATATTTGGGATTGATAAAAATGAGGGCATGACTTTCAAAAAAATTCTATCCAGAAAATACAAAGTTAGAATATTTTTTGGAGAGATTTTAAGGAATGAGAATATTTTTTCCGGTGATGAAATAACCGAAAAAAATATGACAGAAGAATATTTGTATGCTGCAAATCAAATTGTGGATGCAATAGCAAAATTAAGCGGTCCTTGTTAAGACCGCTTTTTTATTTCCCAAATTCAAAACCGATGAATGAGGTTTTGAATCCACAATTATTTTTTGAGAACCCAGCACCTATTTTATATACAAAATAGGTGCTAAATAATTTACAATCTAATAATTTTTAATATTTTTATACGTAATACTTCCCCAAAAATTCTTTCTTGAATTCAAAAAAGGTATCGTCCAAAATTGTCTGTCTCATTTTTTTTACAAGATTAACTATAAAATAGAGATTGTGGATTGAAGCAAGTGTAGAACCTAAAATTTCTTTTGACCTATGAAGGTGTGAGAGATATGCTTTCGTATAACTTGTCTCGCCATGGCGGGATGAACATGTATAACATTCACAATTTTCATCTATTTTTGAAAAATCATTTTTATAATTTGCATTCAAAATATTTATTCTTCCGTTTTCTGTATAAAGAGAACCATTTCTAGCAATTCTTGTTGGAGATACACAATCAAATGTATCTATTCCATTTTCTATTCCTATAAATAAATCCACAGGTTCTCCTATCCCCAGTAAGTGCCGCGGTTTTTCATCTGGCAATATTGAATTAACCCAGACCAAAGACTTTTCTATGTCCTTTTTTTCAAACGAGCCACCTATCCCAAATCCATCAAAATCCATCGCTCCAATTGTTTTTGCACTTTCCTTGCGAAGTTTTTCACTATTTCCACCTTGAACAATACCAAATAACGCAGATGAACGCGGATTGGACGCAGATTTACGCAGAAGAGAATCTAATTTTTTATGATGTAATAGAGACCTATCTGCCCATCTGTGAGTTCTATTCATGGCTTCCTCTAAATATTTTTCAGAATTGTTTGGTGAAGTACATTCATCAAAAGCAAAAATTACATCAGCTCCTATATTGTGTTGAATTTCAATTGACTTTTCTGGTGTAAAAAAATGAGAACTTCCATCAATGTGAGACTTGAATTCTACTCCGTCTTCAGTTATTTTTATTTGACTTTTTTTAAAAGATTTTAAGTTTGAAGTATCTTTATCTAGATTTTCTTCTCTTTCTTCCCTTCCAATTTTATTAACCTTTGAATCAAAACCTGAACCTAATGAAAAAACTTGAAAACCTCCGGAATCCGTTATTGTCGGACCACTCCAATTCATAAACTTGCCTAAGCCTCCAGCAGATTTAATAATTTTTTCGCCCGGCTCTAAATAGAGATGATATGTATTTGCTAAAATAACTTCAGCTCCTAAATCTTTCACTTGTTCCGGCGATAATGACTTTACAGTTGCCTTTGTCCCTACAACAGAAAAAGCAGGTGTTTTAATAATTCCGTGTTGTGTTTTTATTTCTCCGGCTCTTCCTAAAGAGTTTTTTAATTTTTTTTCTATCCTAAACATGTTTATTGATAATATAACAAACAGAGCTCTCTTTATAAAGAGCCCTGTAATTTATTTAATGAAAAATATTATTCTGTTTTAGGAACTTCCTCAACCCCTAGTAATTCAACTTTGAAATTCAAATTTGAATTAGCGGGGATTGGACCAATTTGTTGAGCTCCATATCCTAATGCTGGAGATATTTTTAATTCTCTTGTTCCTCCAACTTTCATTCCTTTCACTCCTAAATCCCAACCTTGTATAACTTGACCTGAACCCAATATAAATTGGAACGGTTGATTCCTTTTGTATGATGAATCAAACATTGTCCCATCATCAAGAGTTCCTTCATAATTTACCGTTACCAACATCCCGTCTTCTGCTGACAAACCATCTCCAACCTCAATATCATTAGCTAACAAGCCTTCAACTTGTGGTAAATTATTTGTTTGCATATTTTCTTCTTGATTATTGAAATTAATCCCACTAAAACCAGTAAAAGAGTTTGAAACAAAAAACAAAATTATGGCAATCACGATTGCCGCTCCTACTGCTATGTTTGTGTTTATTTTTTTATTCATAGGCTTAAATTATTAATAAATTTTATATTATAATTTTAAACGAAATAGATTTTTATGCAAATGAAAAAGCAACCAAAGTTGCTTTTTCATCCATACTTTAAAATCTCCTGAGGAGATTTTGAAGAGTAGTGCCAGATTTTTATCCATAATCAGTTTTTTAAATGAAAAAAGCTACCCGAAGGCAACTTTCTTCATGGCGCCCGCCTCAACAAAGCCGAAGCAATGAAAAGACGAACACCAACATAAATGATACTACCTTCAATTTTTTTTAAAATACTAACTGTGGATAACTTTTATTCACTTATTACTCCATCGAATTCTGTCTCGTTTACCGTCGCCTCTTCTTTTGTTGCTCTAACAATTCCGTCCTTATGATGTGCTGGAGAATAAATTGTATATAATTTAAGATTTTTTTTATCAGATGTATTTATAATGTTGTGTTTTGCACCCGCCGGGACAACAACCGCGAAATCGTCTTTAATGTCATATTCGTTCCCATCTATAATACATTTGCCTTTCCCTTTTTCAAGTCTAAAAAATTGGTCGTTGTCTTCGTGAACTTCCATACCAATTTCTTCCCCCGGCAATAAATTCATTAAAACTAACTGACTATGTTTACCTGTGTAGAGAACTTTACGAAAATTTTCGTTCCGTTTTGTTTCTTCTTCTATGTTTTTTACAAATCCTTTCACAATTTTAATAGATTAATTTATAATTTTTCAAATTATATCACAAAAACATTTTGAATAAATTTTAATTTGGACATGGAGCAAACTCACAATTTGGTCCAGTTCGTCCTACACCAGAGCCATCTGGGCAAAGTTTTGCTTCCATCGTGCAAAAAATTTGTTTCCCACATTGTTCTGTTGGCATTGAAGCATTTGGATTACCACGTCTGACCCATCCGTTTTCTTCACAAATCCACGTGTCTTCTTCTCCGCGGATAATAAACATCACCGCAAGCAAAACGAATAAAATTAAAATCGCTATAATTTGTTTTTTTGTAGACATATTATTTAAAATTATTTTGCTAATTCCCTAATAAATAAATCACTAAGGAGTTTTATTTCATTATCATCATACAACGACACCGTAATAACAATCGGACATTTTTTATTTAACTTTTTAATAATTTTATCTATTTGTTTTTTGTCGTCAATCAAATCTGTTTTTGTTAAAACAACAATTTCTTTTTTGTTCAAAAGTTCTTTATCAAATTGCCCAAGCTCTTTTCTTATTATTTTATATGCGCTTTCAATATCTTCATTTTCTAAAGAAATTAAATGAACGAGCATTTTTGTACGTTTAATATGTTTTAAAAATTTATGTCCAAGCCCTTTTCCATCTGACGCGCCTTCAATAAGCCCCGGAATATCTGAAATAATATACCCAAAAAATTCTCCAAGATTGGGCTCAAGGGTCGTAAACGGATGTGCACCTATCTTTGCGTTAGCATTAGTGATTGCGTTCAATAGGCTTGATTTTCCTGCGTTTGGGAGTCCTATTAATCCTATATCTGCAACAAGTTCAACTTCAATAAAAAAATCAGCTTCCTCTCCAGGCCATCCATTTGTAATTTCTTTAGGACTTCTGTTTGTTGAACTTTTAAAGTGTTCATTCCCGCGACCACTAGCACCACCTTTAAGTAATAATATTTTTTCGCCTTCTTTTAAAAGAGAAATTTTTTCGCCCGTTTTTAAATTTGTAATGACAGAACCAATTGGAACAAAAATTTCCAAATCTTTTCCAACAGCGCCGTGTAAACTTTTTTTCATTCCATCCTGCCCCCTTTCTGCAATAAATTCTTTTGTTGTGCGATAACGAGACAATATCTGTGCGTCGCGAACAGCAACAGCAAATACACTGCCACCATAACCTCCATCTCCGCCAGATGGACCCGCAAATTCTCTTCCCTTCTCATGACGCCAACGAACAACGCCGTCGCCACCATCACCGGCTTTCGCGTATATTTTTAATTCATCTATAAACATAATTTAATATTATCTCTCTTTAATAGTATACTTAATATTAACATGGACCAAAATAAATTTGATATATTAAAAACTGAACTATTGCTTACCCAACAACAAATGGATAAATATGATCAATTATCCACTACAATCAAAACGTGGGCCGTTACCTTATGGGTCGCGGTTTCTGGGTGGGCGTTACAAACAGATAAAAAGACGATTCTCGTGTTGGGGATTGTTTTGGTTATAGCATTTTGGATTTTTGATAGCATGAACAAAACGTTTCGTATGAATTATAAAAAACGTCGCGACGAAGTCGCTGGCGTATTGGGAGAACTTTTTAATACTGGAAAGATAAATAAAGACTCAAATGCTCCACAACTTCCCATACATGATTTACAAAAATTTATGGAAAATATTATTACACCACACGTTGCTCTCCCTTATTTATTTTTTATTGTAGTTTCAGTTGTCTTACTTTTTATATAATAACTTTTTGATTATTCTATATTCATTCACTATCCCCCTATTCGCTACAATTAGGGGATAGTTTAAAGAATGGATAGAATATGTTTAATAAAAATATCGTTTTTGTTGATTATGGAATAATATTGCTCTAAACCAACTTGCTCACTTTCTATAAATTCATTGCTTTTCAAAACATTCAAATGTTTTGAAGTTGCATTGAAAGATAATTTTATTTGTTCAGCAATTTGCCCAACATTAGCTTTTGATTCTTTTGCTAAATAATGAATAATTTCTAATCTGCGTCTATTTGCTAAAGCTTTGTATTTTTTCTCTAAATTTTTATAATTCATACTTATATATAAATTTATAAATAATTTTTATTTTTTTCACTCTATAACTTTATTCTCTAATTGTAGCGAATTAGAGAATGAAGTGCCAATTTTTTTATTATTCTTTTTACAAATCTATCCCCTTATTCGCTACAATTAGGGGATAGAATATAGGGCTTTGGAAAAAATTATTTTATAAATCCTCCGTGAAAAATGGCATAGTAAATGACATTTTCATCTTTTAAAATTTCTTCCCTTCCTCCAAATTTACCAAGTGTTCCTGAAATGTTGTTTTTATACTCATAATTTTCAATTTTAAAGTTTTTTGGACCACGAACTGGAATTATGTCGTTATAATCTTGAATAAGTGCTTTTCTTAAAAAAGAATAGACTTCTTTTTCATCAATATTTTCATTTTCATCAAGAATAAAACCATTGTAATTCATACCCCAGATTGGCTTTTCGCTTTCATATACAATTTCTTCGCCAATAAAATCCCGCGAACCAAAATATGTATCATGATACACAAACTCCCCTTCTTTATATTCGTAATCTTTTGAACCGAGTCGTTGCGAAATAACCTTTTTTGCTGTTTCAAAAGCATAAGTATTTTTCTTCGCTGTTTTTAAAAAATTTGTTAGTTTGTCTAGGTTCATTTTATTTTATTATTTAACTATTCCTCTATTCGCTACAATTAGGGGATAGATTTTGGATAATTTTATTTTTTATTTTCTTAATTCAACCAAAAGATTTCTGTCTTCTAATAGATATTGTTTTTCTTCGTTATCTTTTTCTTTCATGAGTTTATTTTATTGGTTTATTAAGAATCTAGCCATGTCCATGCATCTTGTGACAACCATCCCCATCTATCTTTACTTTCTATTTTTACTATCAATAAATAATCGTTTGTTATAATATGATTTCCTAAATAACTCCATATTTGCTGAGAATTTAAATTCGTTTTTATTATCCATGTAGAATCAAGATAATGCCACCATGGTCCAAGTTTTTTTATTGCAGAGTAAAGACTTTCATAATTTCTTATGTTTTTATTTTTTAAATCGTAAGTTATTAAATATTTATTCATGTTTTTTATTTTGGCTCTGCTGAACCATAATTTTTTTCTGTTATTTCTAATTCGGGTGGAATAACAGATTCAAAAGAAATTGGTTTAACATTTGGAATAATTTTATTTTTTATTGTTTTATGTCCTTTTTTCCCATCTAAATTCAATAACATAAATTCGACTGTGTCAAAATTTTTTATGTCAAACTCTATTAAATCATTCAAAATATCTAAAGATAAAACATTATCTTTCCCAAAATAATCATAGTCTTTCACACATAAAAATATAGTTTTAATATCATTTTTCTCTTTTAAAATAGACAATAAGGACTCAAAAGCAATACAATCTACGTCTTTAATTTTTGGTTTCTCGTGTTTTTTATCAGGTTTAGTGTATGGCGCCTTTTTCAATAAAAATCTTTTCATTCCACTAAGTATCAATTTATCTGTGAGTTTAACAATAATAGTATTCTCATGTTTTAAAATTTTTTCAATGTTTTTTGCTAAAATACTATAAAAATCTTTTATTTTTATAATAAGATTATTTACTTCATTTTTTGTAAATTTATCAACTAAATTGATATTTTTTTCTTCCTCTTTTGCATCTGGTGAAGCCAAAATTTTTTTAATTTCCAAATTTTCTTTAATTTTTTGGATAGAATTTTCTTCCCAATCCTTAAATTCTTTTTCAATTTCTTTTTTTATAACTTCTGGTAAAATCAGAATCCGATTTTTTTTATTTAAATGTTTAACCAAATTTGCTAATATTTGCTCGCTATTATCACTTTTAAACATATCTACAAATATATTTGTATCTATAAATATATAGTTTTTAGAATTTTTTGGTTTTTTTATATTTTTCTTTTTTTTATTCATTATTTAAAGCTTAAAATCACAAATTCTCATTCAAAAATTTTTTGAGGACAACTAAATCTTTTTTACTATCATCATAATGATAACTTGTTATTCCTACTGATTGGGCACTTTTTACTGCTTGTGGATTATGTTCAAAATAAATAACATCATCTTTGTTCAAATTATAGTTCTCTAACATCTTCTTAAAATATATAGGGTCTGTTTTGTCAGGTTCATGCTTTAAAGTAAACATTTCATAGGGCATATTAACTAAGCCAAATTCAATCATTTGTTCATCGTTGGCATTGGTTAGAATAATTTTTCTATTTGGGAATGTTTCTAGTAAATCATACATTTCCTTGAAAATGCCTTGTCCTTCTATTACTAATGTATCTACTGCATCAACTAAAATTGTTTTCATATTTATTTATTTTAAAAATTAAACGAGAAAAAGTAAAATTAAAAATAGAATTACAAAGCAAGCGAAAATTCCAACAATTTTTAAAAAGAAATTAATTGCTTCTTGTTTTTGATTTTCCATATAGAGATGAATTGGTTCAGACAAAAACAAAAATCCCATAATTGCAGTTGATAACACAAAAAGGCTTAGCATAATCATAGGGATAATTATGGTTTCGTCGTGTAAAAGAGAAGACATAATATTTATAATCAAAACAATAACAACAATATATACAGCTACCGTTGTTGCGTATAAAAATGGTTTTTTCGTGTTAAAAAAAATTTTCATAAAAATTCATTTCTAGGCTGGGGGACTAGGAATCGGACCTAGATAAACGGATCCAAAATCCGTTGTCCTACCGTTAGACGATCCCCCAGCTTAAAAATCAATTTATTTTGTTTTCAATTTTAAAAACAATATCCATTAAATTGCACCCATGGGCTAAAGCCAACTGGCTACGGTCGAGAGACAACCCCCGCAATTTGTTATTCACACCTATATTGACAGAAAAATCAAAGTTTGCAATACTATAAGCGATCGTAAGATCATTAATTCTAATGCTTAGGGGCTCCGCAAGGAGTCCCTTTGGCTTTTTTATACGCCATTATCATTCACTTTGTCTTTTATACTCTGTGAAAGTTCTTTCGGCCAACAAATAAATTCTTTAATTTTTTTAATATCAAAAATAGGCACCTTAATCTCATTCAATTCACAAGAGACTTCTCTGGCCGTAGCAAATAAAAAAACTTTTTTATTATCAATTACTAATTGGTTGATTGGATCTACAAAATCACTATCACCGCTCCATAAAATAAAATTTCCTAAATTGTCATTATCAAAATCTCTAAGCATATCTCTACCAATTTCTACATCAAAATTACATTTTTTATCTTCAATAAAAGTAATACCTTGTTTGTTGAAATCAGATAATCTTTCATTTAAAAATTCAATAGTATTTAGATTTAACTTAGATAGTAAGCATTTTTTTATAAAATTATCTAAAAGTACTGGAGAATTTTTAGGAATACTAGATGTGTTTATTGACATTTTCATTAGTTTAACCGGTTTTGTTTTTATTTTATATCCTAATTTTTCGAACTCTCTTATTGATTTTTCAGATTTTTCATTGCCAACAAGTGTACCAGTATACAACTTGACTATTTTTATATTAGTAAAAGAATCAAAAAATTGTTTTAATCTTCCTAAATGTATGTGAAATTTTAATCTGTCCTGCCAATGAATAACATTTTGCCAATCAATATAAACATTAGTATCAGAATCAAAGATATTTTCTAGTTCTTCAACGACGTCGGGGAAAATTTTTGAGAGTTTTTCTATTCTTTTTGTACTTGGTTTAAACATTTATTGGTTTTCTGATCTGATAATTTAATGATTTTCAAATTAAACTTTTCGTTTATATTTTTTCGTCAAACACTTCGTTGCAATGCTCTGTGCGGGAAAATTCATAGGATATCCGGCATCACTCCGGCTCAATTAAGAGCGGCTGACAACCTAACTCCTCCTTGAATTTTCCCGCACAAAACATTATTTTTACTATTTAAAACAACAATTTACTCCTTTTGGATTATTTTTACCAGTGCTAATTCTATCGGCAATTGTGGAAGTGCTGATTTCCCCACCTGATTATATACATCAATAAACTCTTTCAGAACCGATGAATTTATTTTTGTTTCTTTTGCATTCGCGATTTCCTTCAAAAATTTAAAATCTTCTTCGCTTAATTCTTCTTTAATTTCCTTTTCCATTTCTTTTGAAAATCTTAATAGCAAAACTCCACGCATTTTGTGAAGAACGAGTTTTACAAAAACTTTCATATCAACATTATTTTCAGTCGCTTTATTTACAATTTCCAGAGATTTATTTAAATCACCGTCATCAATCGTTTTAATAAATTTATTTATAAGTTCCCCCCTTGGTGCACCTGTTATTCTTTCAACTTCTTCAACACTTATTTTTTTGTCATCAGACGACCTTATTATTTTTTGCAAAATTCCTATTGCATCTCTAAACGAACCATCGCCCAAAAGTGCGATTAAATCTGAAGATGAAGGGTCAAGTGTAAAACCTTCTTTCTTCGTAATTTTTTCTATATTTTCTTTTATTGTTGTCTGGTTTGGTTTTTTAAATTGATAAACTTCACATCTTGAAATAACCGTGTCGGGCAATTTATACATTTCCGTTGTGGCCAAAACAAAAATAGCGTACTTCGGCGGTTCTTCAAGTGTTTTGAGAAGCGCGTTAAAGGCCTCTTTTGTGAGCATGTGAACTTCATCAATAATATAAACTTTATATGGCGATTCAAAAGGAAGAGTATTAATTGATTCACGAAGTTCGCGAATATCATCAATCCCACGATTTGAAGCAGCGTCAATTTCATAAAGGTCATTCCCCGTGCATCCTATTTCTTTTGCTAAAATTCTCGCAACGGTTGTTTTCCCTGTTCCGCGACTTCCTGCAAATAAATAAGCATGCGATATTGAGTCATTTTTAATTGCCCCTTCAATTACATCAGTTATGTGTTTTTGGCCCAACACATCTTTGAATTTTTCAGGACGATATTTGCGATATAGTGCGATTTCGGACATAAAGTAATTATAAAGCACCCTAAGTAAAATTGAAAGATTTTATTGGGCAAGAAAATTTCAAAATTTGGAATTTAAAAACTATTCAACTATTTAACTAAATTAGAGAATAGATTTAAAAGAAATAAAAAAGCCGATTATAAAATCGGCTTAAATTAAAAACGTATGAGATCAAGAAACTTTTTTGAAAGAAACAGAAACTGGTGGTTTTCCATCTGAAAAACCAAACAAATAATTATCCCACTCGATTTGTTTGAAGTATTCACTTCTCGCCAAACCGCTTAAATATTCTTCCCGTTGTTTCTTATTCATTGAATTAAGACGACTGCGAATTTCGTCAGTCATATGTGGCATGTTTCTTACATATTCCCTTTCATCGTCTGTAAGTTCAGCCCATCTTAACTCAAAAGTTAAAAAACGCTGTAAACTTCTTATTTTCCCAATTCGTTCTTCATTAACGAATTGGTTAATGTATTGTCGAATTTCTTCAACAATTTCTTTTTGTTGCATATTTACCTCTTTATTTAAATGTTCAAAAAACTGTTTATTCTGTGCAAATGATACTAAACTCCTGAAAGTTTTCTGGTCAAATTAAATGACCAAAGCTCTTTCCTAAAAGAAGTATGGAATTCCAAAAGCTTTTCAATTTCCACATTATTTTCAATAGAAGACAATATATCAAAAATATTTTTACCCCAATATTGTTTTGGAAGATTAAAATGCTTTGGAATCACGTGCATATGAATATGATTAAAACCGCCTTTTTCTGCCAAACACAAAAGGTACTCTTTTTCATACTCCGGTAAAATTCTTTTTAAGATTTTTACACATGGATATACCAATCCCAAAAAATCATTTAATTCAGAACAATGTAGGTTGGATATCCTTACTACGTGTTTTTTAGGAGTTATTACCAACCATCCCAAAATTTTCGCCGGATAAATATGTTCAACAATCGTGTGTTCTGTTTCTATCAGAACCGGTATTTGAGAAATTCTTTCTTTCCCACTAATAGCAAGACAAGATTTGCAAATTTCTTCTGCCATTTGATTCTCCTTTTGATGTTAAAAAACTGTTTATTCTGTGCAAACAATACAGGAAATTTTAAAAAAGTCAAATAAGAAACCGACTCTAAAAAGAGCCGGTTAAGTGCAAAATTAACTCTCAATTTTTTTCAATTCATCAAGAATAGAAAAAATTTGCAAAATTTTTTCTCTTATCTTTATGTTTTCATCACCAATAGCATAAAAGTATTCAATATCATCTTTGCATAAAACTCTTTTAGCTTTTAGAGCGACGGTAGATTCAAAAAATGATATTCCATTTTTTTCCGCATATTCTTTTATGACTAACGACGAGAGTTTTAATTTTTCTTCGGCGATATCAAAAAGTTGAGTATTATTACCTTTGCATGTATTGAAAATTTCTCTCCAATAATTTAGAGGGAGTTTAGAATTCTTCAGTTGGTTTTGGCCAACCAAATTATTCTCAAATCAAAACAATACAGTCGCACCTATTGTTTTATGGTTTTCAGAACATGCTGTGTGAAAATCAATAAGATCTTTTAACGTTATAAGCCCAGAATCTTTCATTTTATTCTCCTTTTGATGTTAAAAAACTGTTTATTCTGTGATAGATAATACAGGATTTTTCTAAAAAGTCAACCTTTCAGATAATTAGTAATTATTTCTTCAACTTCTTTTGCGTTTTTTGCTCCCATTAATTTTATGCGTAATTCCTTTGCTCCATCCCTGCCTGCGCAGGCAGGAAATCCATTCACATAAGCTTTGAAATGTTTTTTCATTACATCAAAATTTTTCCCATCCCCAAAAATTTTTACAAAAAGTTTTGTGTGCTCTAAAAGAATTTTTAACTTTTGTTCTGTTGTCGGATTAAAATTTTCGTTCAAAAGCCACGGTTTACCAAAAAATCCTCTTCCTATCATTATTCCGTCACATCCAGTTTCTTTAGCGCGCACTAATCCTTCCTCTCTATTTTTTACATCCCCATTCCCTATTATTAATGTTTTTGATTTCAAACTATTACGTATTTCAACGGCACGCGCAACGGCAGACCAATCAGCAGAAACTTTTGACATTTCTTTTTTAGTTCGTGCATGAATTGTAATTGCAACAGGATTTTCCGCGAGTAATTCTGGAAGCCATTTTTCAATTTCGTTTTTGTTATAACCAATTCGTGTTTTTACAGAAACTGGAATTTTACCAGAATTCTCTTTTGCAGAACGAATTATTTCACGAGCAAGTTTTGGAGTTCTTATAAGTTCCGCCCCAGCACCCTGTTTTAATACACTTTTATCCGGACACCCCATATTTATATCAATTCCATCAAAACCCATTTTTGCAACAAGCTCACAGGCTTTTTTTATTGTCTCTGGATTTGAACCAAACAGTTGTGCAACTATTGGTTTTTCTTTTTTAGAAAAAATTAAATGTTGTCTTAAAATATCTTTTCCCTTACTCAAAAGTCCGTCGGCAGACACAAATTCTGTAAACATAACATCGGGCCCGCCTACGGACGAGCTAAACTTTCCATATTTTGCAATCATTTGTCTAAATGGTGCATCAGTCACATCATACATTGGTGCCAAAGCAAAAAATGGCTTTTTTAATTTTGTCCAAAAATCATTTTGCATATTTAGATAGTATCATCAAAATGTTGATTGACAATAATATTTCAGAGAGTATTATTCTTGTAAATTCGTTCACAAAATGGAGTTAAAATGTCTGACGATAAAACAATAATGCAACTCGTGGAAAAAATCTACAGGAATTATGCTTATACTGTAGGAGAGTGTGTAGAAGACATGCTTTCCAACGGGAGGATAACTACGGATGATTTAAAAAAAGATCACAGTTTAAAAAAATTTGACTGGATGTCTATAGAACAACAAGCAACATCGGTGGAAGTAAAAAAATTAGCGGAAGAAAAAATTTCCGGTTAAACAAAAAAATGCCGACAATATCGGCATTTTTTATTTTTACTTTCCATTCTGTCATTCTGCAGAATGACAGAATGGAAAAAATGTTGTACCAAAAACAAGGATTAAAAACCTCACCCGAAGGTTAACAAAAAAAATTACTTGTCCCGTTAAATACGAAGTATATTTAACTGGGATAAATTCAAATGATCCCCCGGATCTAAAGAAAAAATAATTGTGGATGAAAAAGTGGTTTGGACCACTTTTTCATTTAAACTTGTAGAAAATCTTACTTCCGAATCTCAAATCTATGTAATCTAATTGAACAGCGTAATCAAACTCTTTTGTTAGAGCATTTTCTTTTAAAATTGTTTTTAAATTATCAAAAATTTCTCCTAAATTGTCGTTTTTATTAAATATTATTTTACCGCCTGAAAAATTATATCTTAGAGAAGAATCTTCAAGATATATTTCAAAATCATCATTTTCCTTTGCAAAAAAAGAAAATGGCACAAGATTGATATCTTTCATTGATTTAATGAAAAAAGATATCTCCTTAAATTTTTCACTCCCCAAAAAAATTGAGCCTATTGGATTTTCCTTTTTTATATTTCCATAATTTTTGAAAAATACATTTCCAGAAAAAGTTGGAGCTTCAGAATATATATATCCTGTTTCGTCTAAAAAATAACATTTCTCTTCAGATTTTATTTCGAAACCACACCATAAACTGTGCGGGCTTCTTTCATCTATCGTTATTTTTATCTCACTAAAACTTATATTTTCAATATCAACACTTTTTATTTTATTGAATTTATTATATATATCTGTTTTTATCTTATCTTTTTGATAAAGAAAAATATTTGTCTTTGGATATAAACCAAAAAAATTACCTTTAATATCCTCTTCCGCCACATTTTTTATTTCATCTTCTGTTATTGAAGAACCTTCATTTTTAATCGTTATTTTATTTATATTAATTCTATCCACTTTTGATATAAAAATAGACAAAACAAAAACAACTAAAACAACAAAAAGAAAAAGAGATGTCTTAATAAGAATGACCATTCTTTTTTCTTTCTGTCTCTTTGGAGAAGCAAACCTATTTTTTTTTCTAATTAGCATTTTTCCCTATAATATTTTTACCGAGATATTTTGCCAAAACATCTGGAATAATTATTGAGCCATCTTTTTGTTGATTGTTTTCAATTACTGATATCAGAGCTCTTGCAGTTATTGCTGTGTTGTTTAAAGAGTGGGCATATTTCATTTTTCCGTCATCGTCTTTGTATCTTATATTTAATCTTCTTGTCTGAAAATCATGAAAATATGAACATGAGTGCGTCTCTCTATATTTCTTTTCTGAAGGCATCCATGCGTCTATATCATACTTTTTAACTTGTCCTAATCCCAAATCACCAGAGGAACAAATCGTAACTCTGTAAGGTATTTTAAAATCTTCCATTATTTCCTCCGCATTTCTTTGTAATTCTTCGTGGTATTTTACACTTTCTTCGTGATTAGCTTCACATAAAACAACTTGTTCTAATTTATAAAATTCATGAACTCTAAACAAACCTTTCGTGTCCTTTCCGTGACTTCCGGCTTCTCTTCTAAAACAGGGTGAGAAAGAAATAAATTTTATTGGCAAAGATTTTTTATCAATTACTTCATCCATATAATATGCCATCGTTGGGACTTCAGCTGTTCCTGACAAAAAATCTTGGTCTTGAGTTTTATATAAATCTTCTTCCCCTTGCGGAAGATAGCCTGTTCCGACAAACGCCTCTCTGCCAACAAGTGAAGGAACTATCATGGGAGTAAATCCTCCTTTTTTAACAAATTTATCAATTGTGTACTGCCAGAGAGCAAAATTTAAAAGTGCTCCCTCATTTTTCATAAAATATCCACGAAAACCAGTGACCTTCGCTCCTCTTTCAAAATCAACCATATCAAGATTTTTCATCAAATCTACATGGTTTTTTGGTTCAAAATCAAATTTTGGAATTTCACCCCATTTTTTTAATTCTTTGTTATCTTGGTCATCTTTGCCGTCTGGAACTGACATATCCGGAACATTTGGAACTCTTAACATTATTGTTTGCCAAATTTTCATTGTCTCTTTGAGTTCTTCCTCTTCTTTCTGCAAGGCTATTTTAAGTTTCTGCATATCTTCTATCAGAAAATTTTTTTCATTTTGGTCCGTAGTTGTAGATATCCTTTTTGTGGCTTCATTCTGCTCGTTTCTTTTTTTCTCAATTGAGGTAATTAAATTTTTCCTTTTATCATCAAAATCAATCAATTCTTTTATGTCAATTCTAATACCTTTCTTTTTTGCGGCTTCCTCTACAAGATCTTTATTATCCCTTATAAATTTTATGTCTAACATGTTTATATTTGTTATAATAAATATTAACACAATGGATAAAAATATAAAAATTTTAAAATTTGATGAGTTTCCAGAGTTATTGAAGGAAATTACAGACCCACCAAAACAACTTTATATAAAAGGTGTTTTCCCGGATGAAAAAGAAAATAAATTTCTATGTGTCGTTGGTTCTAGAAAATATACTCCTTATGGAAAAGAGGCCTGCAAAAAAATTATAGAGGGATTAGCTGGATATCCTATTGTTATTGTTTCTGGTCTTGCAATTGGTATAGATAGCGTTGCCCATAACTCTGCATTAAATGTTGGTTTAAAAACTATTGCAATTCCAGGATCTGGTTTAGATGATTCTGTTTTGTATCCATCTTTAAATAAAAATCTTGCCAAAAAAATTTTAGAAGAGGGTGGAGCTTTAATTTCAGAATTTGAATCTGATTTTAGAGCTACTCCGTGGAGTTTTCCACAAAGAAATAGAATCATGGCGGGAATTTCTCATGCAGTTTTAGTTATAGAAGCAGAAAAAATTTCAGGAACACTTATAACTTCCCGTTTAGCAACTGAATACAATAGAGATGTTATGACAATCCCCGGTTCTATATTTTCAAAAAATTCAGAAGGCCCCCATATGCTGTTAAGAACTGGTGCAGTTCCTATAACTTGTTCAGGAGATATTCTTAATTTTTTTAATTTTAAAAGTGAAGAAAAAGATATTGATGAAATTTTAAAAGATTTGTCTGTAGATGAAATTAAGATTGTTAAACTTTTAACAGAGCCAATGATAAAAGATGATTTAATAAGAATATTAAATTTACCCGTCAGCCAGATAAATATACTTTTAAGTACTATGGAATTAAAAGGACTTATATCTGAAAAAATGGGAAAAATGGTTTTAACTATAAAATAAAAAAACCCCGTGTTAAACGGGGTCAAATTCAATTGATGGCTTTTTGAAGATTTCTTTTGTATTCTTCATCGTCTTTTTTTATTTCCTTGCTCTGTTGCCAAAGGCAAGAAAGAATAAAATAAGCAATAAAGAATAGCATCCCAATTACCACTAAAATTATTGATAATATTGGTTCAGGAATTCCAACAAACCTAAACAGCAATAAAAATAAAAAAACAAAAACTACATCGGCTGTTAAGGCCCTTAAAAGAAACCACAAAAAAGTAAAAACTGAAGGTGCTTTTTTATAATCTGCCATATCTACCATATAATCTCCGTTCGTTTGTTATCTATTATTATTTATACCATAAAAATTAAAATAAATCAATCATTTAAATTTACTAAATTTTGTAAATTTAAAATTACGAGTTATACTCCTTTAAACACAGATATGTGCAGATAACAAACCGCAGATTTACCCCGCCATGACGGGGTGAACACAAATAATAAAAATCTATGAAATTACTTATAGTAGAATCACCAGCAAAATCAAAAACAATTTCAAAATATCTCAACGACATGCCGGGTGATACTGAATATGTTGTAAAAGCAAGTGTCGGGCATATAAGAGATTTACCCAAAAGTAATAAGAAAGCCATAGACATTGAAGCTGGCTTTATTCCCCATTACGAAATAACAAAAGGAAAAGAAAAAATAATAAATGAACTAAAAAAATTCTCAAAAAAAGCTGACGAGGTTTTGTTAGCAACTGATCCCGATAGAGAGGGCGAAGCAATCGCTTGGCACATAAAAGAAGTCGCCGGATTAGAAAATCCAAAAAGAATTGTATTTAATGAAATAACAAAGGAAGCTATTTATGAGGCAATTAAAAACCCACGTGAGATAGATGATGATTTAAGAAAAGCACAAGAGGCGAGAAGAGTTCTTGATCGTTTGGTTGGTTATGATTTATCTGGTCTAATTTGGAAAAAAGTTAGATATGGTCTTTCTGCCGGAAGAGTTCAGTCCCCCGCATTAAGAATATTGATGGAAAGGGAAAGAGAAATAAGATCTTTTATTCCTGAAGATTTTTGGACCATAACTGCAGATGTTCAAAAAAAATCTGGCAATAAAACCCCTTTCAAATTGACCTGTAATGAAGAGCCAAAAGAAAAAGAAATTGCTGAAAAAATTGTTGTGGAAGGAAGAAAAGGAAAATGGATTGTAGGAGATATCAAAAAGACAGAAAGAAAACAAAGCCCAAAAGCCCCATTTATCACTTCTACGTTACAACAAACCGCCAGCAATAGATTAGGATTTTCCCCTTCAAAAACAATGCAGGTGGCTCAAAAATTATATGAATCAGGATATATAACATATATGAGAACTGATAGCACGATCTTGAGTTCGGTTGCACAAAATCAAATAGAAAAAATTGTAATAAAAAAATACGGAGAAAAATATTCAACTCCAAGATTTTATAAAAACAAAAGTAAAATGGCACAAGAGGCACATGAGGCAATAAGACCGACAAGTTTTGAAAAAGAAAGTATAGGAACTACAGATGAACAAAAAAAATTATATAAATTGATATGGGCAAGGGCTGTTTCGTCACAAATGACTGATGCAAATGTTTCAAACACAAAAATAATCGTTAAGATAAACGATGGAAAAATTCCAGATTTTAGTATAAATGGTTCAATTGTTCTTTTTGACGGATGGATGAGAGTTGAAAAAAATGGAGATGAAAAAACAAATGAATTACCAGATGTCTCTATAAAAGAAGAGTTAAAACTCATAGAGATTCAGTCTGAAGCAAAACAAACACAACCTCCTTCAAGATATACAGAGGCTGGTTTGATAAAAGAACTTGAAAAAAGAGGAATTGGTAGACCTTCAACTTATGCAACAATAATGAGAACTTTGTCCGAGCGTGGTTATGTAGAGAAAAAAAACAGAACTCTTTTCCCTACTGATATTGGAGATGTTGTAAGTACATTTATTGAAAATAATTTCAGAGAATATATAAGCGATTCATTTACAGCTGAAATGGAAGATGAACTGGATGAAATTGCCGATGGAAAAAGAGATTATACAAAAACTCTTAAAGATTTCTATGGTCCATTTAATAAAAAAGTTCAATCAAAAGAAAATATTGAAAAAATAACGAACATTTCAGAAGCACCAGAAGAATTTAAATGCCCTGAATGTAGTTCTTCAATGATTATAAAATTAGGTAAAAATGGAAGATTTATGAGCTGTTCCAGATTTCCTGATTGTAATGGAGCAAGAACGATAGACGGAGGTATGATTGACCCACCAAAAGAAACTGGGGAAATGTGTCCTGAATGTAAAACAGGAAAATTAATAGAGAGACACGGACGATTTGGAAAATTTATTGCATGTTCCAATTATCCAAAATGTAAATTTATAAAAGAGAGTGAAAATAATGGAGAAAGAAGACAAAACGATACGGGTGTAGAGTGTCCTGTGTGCAAAAAAGGAACAATGGTTGAAAGAAAAGGAAGATTTGGAATTTTTTATAGTTGTTCAAATTATCCTAAATGTAAAAATGCAATAAAGGCAAAACCAACCGGAAATGTCTGCAAAGAATGTGGTTCATTAATGATGGAAGGAACAAAAACAATACCAACTCGTTGTAGCAACAAAGGATGTCCAAATCATAATCCTCATAAATTAAAAACTTCTTAATGAAGTTTTTAATCTATCCCAGTTAAATATGCTTCGCATTTAACGGGACAAGTAATTAATTTTTTGTTTTCTTGTTTCAGTGATTTTATATTTCTATGAGTATAGATATAAAAAAATTAACAGAGGGTTTTTCAGAAGAAGAAAGTAAGATAATAAAAAAAGCTTTTGAATTTGCTGAAAAACATCACAGGGAACAAAAAAGGCTCTCTGGCGAACCTTATTTTGTCCATTTATACAAAACCGCTTCTATTTTAAAGGAGCTCGGTATGGGACCTAAAATAATAGCGTCCGGCTTGCTTCATGATGTAACAGAAGAGGGTTTGGCCGACCAAGACACAATAAAGAAGGAATTTGGTGAAGAAATTAGTTTTTTAATTGAAGGAGTAACAAAATTAGGGAAAATTAGATTTAGTGGAGCAAAAAGATATATTGAGAGTTTAAGAAAATTATTTATAGCAACCTCAGAAGATATAAGAGTCTTAATCATTAAATTGGCTGATCGTCTTCATAATATGAGAACTCTAGAATATATAGAGAATGAGGAAAAAAGAAAAAGGATTGCGACAGAAACAATAGAAGTCTATGCACCAATTGCCCATAGATTAGGAATGGGGCAATTTAAATGTGAAATGGAAGATTTGTCTTTTAAATATTTATTTCCTGATGACTATAATAAGGTTAAAAAAATGTTGGAAGATAAACACGGTAAAAATATAAAGTCACTAAAAGAAATACATGACACCCTAAAAAAGAGGTTAGAAAAAGAAAAAATTCATATTGAAGAAATGGGCTATAGAAAAAAACACTTATATAGCCTTTACAGAAAACTCCAAAAAAATGAAATGGACATAAATAGCATTTATGATGTATTTGCCCTAAGAGTTGTTGTTTATTCTGTAAGTGATTGCTATAAGGTTCTCGGAATAGTTCATGGTATTTGGAAACCATTGCCAGGACTAATAAAAGATTATGTAGCACTACCAAAACCAAATGGTTATAGAAGCATCCACACAACGATACTAACAGGTAATGGAAATATTGTAGAAATTCAAGTTAGAACGGTAGAAATGCACAAAGAAGCTGAATATGGGATAGCGGCCCATGTATCTTACAAAGAAAAAGGTGGTGAAAAAAACGCAATGAAAAACTTGTTATTATTTAATAAAATTTCATCGTTAGCAAAAAAGAATAGTGGGAACATTTCAGAAAAAGAGATAAAAAAAGACCCACCTAAGTGGATAAAAGATTTGGCTGAAATACAAACTGAAGTGTCTGCTCCTGAAGAGTTTATGGAAAATTTGAGAAATGATTTTTTTGAAAATAGAATATTCGTTTTTACACCAAATGGAGATGTTATAGACCTGCCTTTGGATTCTACACCATTAGATTTTGCTTACCATATACATTCAGATATTGGAGATCACGCTTCTGGAGCTAAAGTAAACAATAAATTTGTCTCCCTTGAAACAAAATTAAAAAACGGAGATATAGTTGGAATCGCTGTAAATAAAAATAGCCATCCAACACAAAAATGGTTGAATAGCGTAAAAACTTCAATGGCCAAAAGATTTATAAGACAGGCATTGTCTAATAAATGAAAAATGTCCCCAAGGACATTTTTCATCCATACTTAAAAACCACCAGTGTGGTTTTTAAGAGTAGTGTTAGATTTTAATTCTTTTTTATTTTTGTTTTTTAAAAATGTCCCCAAGGACATTTTTCATCCATAATTATGAATGAAAAAGCAACTTAAGTTGCTTTTTCATTCAAATAGAAAAGTTTCTTATTGAATATATCTCTTCCTCATTATCTTCGGGATTATCATCCGAGTTGCCTTTTTCCTTTACATCAAAATAAAGGTTATCTTCTACTAACTTCATTTCTTCTTTTAGATTCATATCATCTTCAACAAAATTTTCTTCTTGATTTTCTGATATATATTTGTCTAACATATCACCAACGTTTTTTGATTCCCCTTTTGAATTTATCAAACTTAAAATTGTTTTTAAATCACTTGGAGAAAAATAATCTATAACTATTTTACCTCCTACGTCTTTCTTTTCTATCTGAACTCTCGTTCCTAAGGATTGAGAGAGTTTGTTTTCTATTTCAACAATTTCAGGATCATATGCATATTCTTTCTTGCGAAGTTTATCTTGTGCTATTTTTCTAGCGATATTTTCCGCTTCTCTTACTGTAATCTTTTTGTATAAAACTTCTTTAAAAAGAGTATCTTGTTCTTCTGGTTTGTCTTTTAACATCATCATTGGTCTTGCATGTCCTTCCGAAACTTTTCCAGCAACAATTGCCTCTTGTATTTTTGCCGACAAAGAAAGCAAACGAATTGAGTTTGAAACATATTCCCTGCTCTTACCTAATTTTTTTGCGATCTCGTGATGTTTAAATTGAAATTCAGTCGTTAGTTGTTGAAAAGCCCTTGCTCTGTCAATCGGGTTTAAGTCTTCTCTTTGGAGATTCTCTATTATAGCCATCTCTAATTTCATTCTTGGGTCTTCTTCCCCACTTCTTATTATTACAGGAACCTGGGAAAGACCAGCTATTTTTGCGGCTCTGAATCTCCTTTCACCTGCTATCAGTTCATATTGGGATATTAAACCCCCATCTTCTGTTTGAATTTCAATTCTATTAACTATAAGCGGCTGAAGAATACCGTATTGTTTTATAGAATCAGCTAAGTCTTTTAAACGCGCCATATCAAAATCCGTTCTTGGCTGATAGGGGTTTGGCCTAACTTTATTTACTTCTATCCAAAATATTGAGTTGTCTTGAAATGAGGACATTTTATAATCTTAAATCTCAAATCTAATATCTAAAAACTTAAAAACAAAATTAACAATGCATTAATTTTAACATTTTATTTTTATAAAATAAATAGTGGATACTGATTGATTTTTGATGAAAAATTAAGTAATCTGATTGTACGCCGCGGTGGCGGAATTGGTAGACGCGCACGACTCAAAATCGTGTGAAGTGATTCATGAGAGTTCGATTCTCTCCCGCGGCACAATGAAAAATAAGATTTTGGTTATCCTTGGGCCGACTGCCTCAAGAAAAAGTGATTTAGCGGTTAAACTCGCCAAGAAATTTCGTGGTGAGATTATTTCTGCTGATTCAAGACAGGTTTATAAAGATATGAATTTGGGTACTGGCAAAATCACCCGAAAGGAAATGCTCGGTATTCCTCATTATCTGTTAGATATAAAAGATCCCAGAAAACAATTTAATGTTATTGATTTTAAAAAATTGGCAAACAAAAAAATTAAAGAAATTTTAGGCAAAAATAAAATACCAATAATTTGTGGCGGGACTGGATTTTATATAAATGCGGTTGTTAATAATGTAGATTTTCCAGCTGTAAGGGTAGATAAAAAATTAAGAAAAGAATTGGAGAAAAAATCTATCGAAGAATTGTTTAAAATGTTAAAAAAACTAAATCTCGTTCGCGCAAAAAACATTGATTCAAAAAACAAGAGGAGATTAATTCGAGCTATAGAAATAGCAAAAGCAAAAAAACAAGAAAACAAGAAAACAATAAAACAGGTGCTTTCTAATTCGCGCGAATTAGAAAGTAACGAAAGAGAATATGAGTTTTTGCAGATTGGTATAAAAACTGAAAATGAAAAATTAAGAAAATTAATTCATAATCGTCTAATAAAAAGAATTAAAAAAGGAATGATTAATGAAGTTAAAAAACTTCACGAAAACGGGGTGAGTTGGAAAAGATTAGATGATTTTGGTCTTGAATACAGGTATGTTTCTCGTTACCTTCGCGGTTTATTATCAAAAGATGAAATGATTAAACAATTAGAAACAAAAATTTGGCAATTTTCAAAACGCCAAAAAACTTGGTTCAAAAGAAACAAAAATATAAAGTGGTTTGAATTAAAAAATTATAAAAAGATTGAGGAGGAAGTACAAAAGTTTCTTGTTTAAAATAATAATATTTTATATTACTTCTGACAAATGAAGAAAACGGGAGGGTTTTTTCTAATGTCGTCTTTTGATATTTGTAAAGTCCCATTTACTTCTAAAATTTTAAAACCAACTTTTTCAATTTGTTTTATAACATCGCCTACTTTTGCAATATGTATATATTGTTTTGTTTTGTAGGTTCTTCCTTGATTTTGGGTTTCTCTATCAAAAAATCTATCACCAAAATCTATCTCTAAAATATCAAAACCAAGGGGTTTAAACACGTAAAAACGCACCCACTGCCAAATCCAGAAAAAGATATTTTTTGATAACCACACACGAGGATGGGTAGTAAAAATAAAAATTCCATCTTTTTTTAATACTCTACAGATCTCTTTAAGAGTCTTCTCCCTTTCTTTGGAATCAGGAATTTGTGTCCATCCTTGATTTGAAAATAACACATAATCAAAAAAATTATTCTCAAAATTCAATGAGGTAGCATCATCAATCCTGTAATCAATATTAAGTGACTTTTCTTGAGCAATTTTTTTTGCACTTTCAATCATTGAAGGAACTATGTCTACACCAATAATTTTATATCCCATTTTGTATAAAGGAATTGTGGTCCTTCCGGTTCCGCACCCTAAATCTAATGTCCTTCCTTTTTTAATAAAATATTTATTTATAAAAAATTCTTCAGAATCCCAAAATCCATTTTCTGCTTTTTGTATATAAAGTTTTTGAGTATTTTCTCCTGAAAACTCATCAATCACTAATTTTTTTAAATCTGTTTTCATACTTTAAAAAATTTTGCGGGAGCTAAGGGAATCGAACCCCTGACCGCTGTTTTGGAGACAGCAGTTATACCACTTAACTAAGCTCCCGTATTTAAATAATATCATAACTTAAAAACCTCTTGAAGAGGTTTTTAAGAGTAGTGCCAGATTTTTTAATCCATAATCCGTTAAAACGGACTACTTCTTACTTTCTTTGTGTGGAGTGTGTTTTTTACACCATTTGCAATACTTTTTTAATTCTATTTTTTCAACAACCGTTTTTTTGTTCTTTCTTGTATAATAATTAACCCTCTTGCAGGTGGTACATTGAAGTTTTATAAGATTTTTCTGTGAAGCCATACCCAAAAAAGATACTATATTTTATCTGAAAACGCAAATAAAAAAGCTGGGACGAATAAATATCCCAGCTTGCGAAAAATGATTATTAAAAATCCACGAAAATCAGAAGGGAACAATTCAATTCCCAATCTTTGCTACGTTCTTCACCAAGTGGAACTTGATAATCAGCGAGCAAAACATATTTTGAAGGGCCTTTTTCAATATTGAGTAAAATTCCATTATTCAAAAAAGTTCTTTTTCCACCAAATGTTTGAGGCCCATTTTCAATACCCATATGGTATTCAAAATTTTTTAGACGAACACCAACCATACCATTATAGGAAAAAAAGGATTCATAATCTCTCGGAGACTCAATAAAAAATGAACCGTCTAGAAAAAAAATCCCACCTTTCTCATTATACCAACTAACATGTGTTCCTGCCCTACGAAACTTTTCACAAAATTGAGTTCCTGTAGAAAATTTCAAATAATAAGACGGGATATCAACATATAGTCCAGCTGACCCTTCAGTTTTTGATTCATATGGTCTATCAATTATTTCGTTAGAAGTTCCTATAAAATCAAACGCAAACGAAATATTTTGAGAAATGTTTGCGAATAATTTTATTCCATTTCCATATTGACCAAAAAATGGATCGGACACTCCATACAATTTAGCCGTTGCCCTTTTTTGGTATTGATATGGATAAAAAGTAATTTCTGCTGCTGAAGTCCTAATTCTTCCAAGTAAAATGCTCACCGATGAATTTGAAGGATTAAATTGCAAATAAAGTTGTTTTACATTAAATTTGCTACCAGACATCAACCCATTAGTATTTTCAGCTCTTAACTCAAGATCGGTATGAAATTCAAGCCAATAAAATTTCATACCATAAATTGTTCGAATCAAGCCTTGTTTAACTCTGGAACCAACAGAATCCGTTTGCAAATTTGCAAATAGAATCGTTGATAATCCACCAATAAACTCCCCATTGTTTGATGAAAACATTATTTTCTTTTTTTCACCATTAAGTGAAATATTTTGAGAAAATACGTTTTCAAAGAAAATTGCAAAAAAAATTACTGCAAAAAAGATTATCTTTTTTTTCATGTGAAGCTCCTATTTGTGGTTTATTTTGTTTCAAAGAAAGTCTATTCTATTGAGAAAATAGTACAAAACATCTGATTAGTCAATCTGTTTTAGAAAACAATATTAATATGACAAAAATATTATTATTTTGAGCCATATTTTTACTATATTTAAAATTTAGATAAAATATAAAAAACGCGTGTAAAAAATTACACGCATTTTTTATATAATTCACAAATTATTTAACAAGATTCACCCCGTTAAATCCTGCACGACAGGAATTTTCATCCTTTCTTGAGAAAGGATGAAAATTATTTAACAGGGTAAACCAACGCTCCTTCTTTTGTTTTTTCAGAAAATCTTATCGCAACATCATCTCCTTTTTTTGCAGAATCTACATTTTGATGGTCTATTTGCATTGAATCAATGGTTTCCTCAAATTCCGTGTCCCCTTTTCTTATTTTTATTTTATCTCCTTTTTTAATTGAGCCGTTTAGTTTTATTACAGCAACATTTATCTTATCAAACCAATGTGTTATTACACCTATTTCTTTTTCTTTTTCTTTTTCCATATTATTAAAACGAGGTCAAAAATTTTTTAAACGAGGTTGCCCATGTCGACCACAAGCATGGAAACCACTACTAATTGTATCAGATACAAAAATAGTAGTTAAGCAAGTTTATTTATATCAGAAATTCTGGCTGAAAATAGAACATTTTTTACAATTTCAATTTTGTCTGTTATTATGTAATCGTTGCGTCGGTGGCGGAGCTTGCCCCGCCGTGGCGGGGTAAAGTCAATCGCAAGAGAACAAATGTGGTATATCTATATAATTAAAAGCGTTTTAAATAATAGATACTATATCGGTTGTACGAGTAATATTGAAAGAAGAATATTAGAACATAACAATGGTTACAATATTTCTACAAAGAAAGATAAACCATGGAAAGTTGTGTACTGTGAAGAGTTTAATGACCAACAAAAAGCTTATTCTAGAGAAAAAAAGATAAAATCTTACAAAGGTGGTAATGCTTTTAAAAAATTATTAAATTCATAATATATGCGTCGGTGGCGGAGCGGTCAATCGCAACAGACTGTAAATCTGTCGCCCTTCGGGCTACGCAGGTTCGAATCCTGCCCGGCGCACAAAGTAAAAAACCGATATCTTTTGATGTCGTGTTTTTTATTTCTTTGCAGGAGTAAGTGAATTGATTCACTTACATATAGGATTCGAAAGGAATTTCGTTATTGAGTCCGAGCTTTGCGAGGACAAAATCAAAATGTCACCTTGCAAGGTGACATTTTTTATTTTTAGACCTCAACTTTTTTTCTATCGTCTTTTGTTTTAGAAATTTTACTTTTAATCTTTCCCTCGTGCTTAACATCAAAAATAAGTTCATTTTTTGGATCAATACTAATTGAAACCGTACCACCATCAGACACTCCTTTTGAAACTATCATGTTTGCCATTGGAGTAAGAATTTTTGTTTGTATTAATCTCTTTAGGGGTCTTGCTCCATATTGAGGACTGTAACCTTCTTTCGCTATATATTCCATAACTTCAGGACTAATTTTTAAAGTTATATTTTTTTCAAATAATCTTTTTTGAACCATATCAATTTGAATATTAACAATTTCTTTTATAGCTTCCCTACTCAATACATTAAACACAATTATTTCATCGAGACGATTCAAAAATTCTGGTCTAAAGTGATCCTTTAATGCTCCCAAAACTTTCTCTTTTGCATCATCATACCCGACTTCTTCACTACCATCTCCAAATCCAATGCTTTGCATTCTATCTATAAATTCTCCACCTATATTTGAGGTTAAAATGATTACGCAATTTTTGAAATTAGCCGTTCTTCCTTTTGCATCTGTTAGACGACCATTATCAAGAACCTGTAAAAGAATATTAAATACCTCTGGATGCGCCTTTTCTATTTCATCAAATAAAATAACCGAGTAGGGTCTGTGTCTTACTGTTTCAGTCAAAATTCCTCCCTCTTCATAACCAACATATCCGGCTGGAGAACCTATCATTTTAGAAACCGAGTGCCTTTCCATAAATTCTGACATATCAACACGAACTAAGGCTTTTTCATCATTAAATAAAAATTTAGCCAGGGTTTTTGTTAGCTCTGTTTTTCCTACTCCTGTTGGACCAAGAAACATAAAGGAACCTATTGGTCTACCGGGGTCAGAAATTCCAACTCTGGATCTTTTAATCGCATCAGCTATTTTTCTAACTGCTTCATCTTGCCCTATTACACTTTTCTTTAATTCTTCTTCAATTCTTGTGAGTTTTTGAACTTCACTTTCAAGCATTTTCGTCACGGGAATACCTGTCCATTTTGAAACAACTTCAGCTATATCTGATTCGGAAACTTCCTCTCTTAAGATTCTTCTTGAGCTTTGAAGTTTTTTAAATCTTTTAGTTTTTGTTTCTAATTTTTTTTCTAAAACTGGTATCTCACCATATCTTATTTCTGCAACACGAGATAAATTAGACATGTTTTCTGCTGTATCTGCTTCCATTCTTAATTTTTCAAGATTTTTATTGATATCTTTTATTTCAGTATAAGTATCTCTTTCACCATTCCATTTTAATTCTAGTTCGGAAGTTTTTTCTTTTAAATCTGCTATCTCTTTTTCAATTTCTTTTATTCTCACTTTTGCTTTCTTACCACTCGCAGAATTTGCCTCTTCTTTTTTTAGTGCTTCTTTTTCTATTTCTAAACGAAGAATTTTCCTATGAGTTTCTTCAAGAAGTGGCGGTTTATTTTCCAAAATCATTCTCAATGACGAGCAAGCCTCGTCTATTAGATCAACAGCTTTGTCGGGCATAAATCTATCAGTTATATATCTACTACTCAAATTAACAGCAGACACTATCGCTTCATCTAAAATTTTAACTCCATGAAAAATTTCATATTTTTCCTTGAGTCCGCGGAGAATTGCTATTGCATCTTCAACGCTTGGCTCTTGAACATATACTGGTTGAAATCTTCTTGTTAACGCTGGATCTTTTTCTATGTGCTTTTGATATTCCTTCAGAGTAGTTGCCCCTATCGCCCTCAATTCTCCTCTTGATAGAGCCGGTTTTAACATATTTGAAGCGTCCATCGCGCCTTCTGCGGCTCCAGCTCCAACAATAGTGTGTATTTCGTCTATAAATAAAATTATTTTGCCATCAGATTTTTCTATATCTTTTATTATTCCTTTTAATCTTTCCTCAAATTCTCCTCTATATTTCGTTCCTGCGATAAGAGAACCAAGATCCAAAGAAACTAAATCTTTTCCTTTTAAAGATTCGGGAACATCTCCATTATTCATCCTCTGGGCAAGACCTTCTACAATTGCAGTCTTTCCTACTCCAGCCTCTCCTATTAGAATAGGATTGTTTTTTGTTCTTCTAGATAAAATCTGAATTATTCTATTTATCTCATTATCTCTTCCTATAACAGGGTCCAATTTATTTTCCGACGCCAGCTTTGTAAGACTTCTAGTATATTTCCCTATTGACCTCATTTTTTTGGGTGCTTGTGATTCTTTATTTTTATTATTTTTTATTTCTTCAAGTGCTTTCAAAACCATTTCTTGCGTTATTTTGAAACGAGACAAAACATCTTTTGCCGAACTTTCAACATTAAAAATTGAAAGAAACATGTGTTCCGTTGAAACAAATTCGTCATTTAATCTTTTGGCAAATTTTGATGATTCTTCAAGAATTCTTGCAAATTCTGGAGTTATATACATTTGATAAGAAGGAGATAAAACCGTTGAGCCTTCTGGTCTATCTAACATTTCTACTACAGAATCAGTTAATAAAATTATATCTGTATCAAGTATTTCTAATATTGAATAAACAATACTCTCTTCTTGTAAAATAAGCGCGGCTAAAAGATGTGTAGGGTTTACACTATTTTGTCCGCGTTCAATAGCAAGCTCATGAGCTCTTTTTATAGCTTCCTTACCTTTGGTTGTAAAATTATGAAATGGGGGCATAAAAATATCTAATATCTAAAATCTAAAATCTAAAATCTAAAATCTAAAATCTAAAATCTGGGTCTATTTTTTTGTTTGATTTTTTAAATTTTCAGTTTCAAAAATTTTTAATTCTTCATTTATAAAATCTGATGGAATCAATGTGGCCCCTTGTGTAAAAATAATGTTTACGGCTATAACTTCTCCAAACAAATTAAATACTGGCGCACCTTCTATTCTTAATGGTTGTATAGAGGTCTCTATTTCCGTTATCTTGTTTTTGATTGCATCCTCTTTAACAAGACTTGAGACAATGCCTGTACTAATTATGTTCCTGTCTTCTCCACTTATAGCCACAATAGATTCTCCTAATTTTATATTTTTTGATTCTAATAAAATTGCTGAATTAAAAACATATTTTTCAGTACTTTTTTCATCTATTATTGCTTTTGCAAAAGACACCTTTTCACCATAAAAGAGAACATTCATATTAAAAATCCTGTTATCGTACGTTGATATCATATATTTTTTCCAATTTAACAAATTATTGCTTGCCGTAGAAATCGTTCCATCTGAAGATATGATTATTCCTACTCCAACAAAACTACCAAGTATATTATTATTGTCGTTTCCTTTATTTAAATCGCTTTCGGGTTGCTGTTGCGGTCTTTCATAAATTCTTACAATACTTTTTGACCCAGTTTCAACAGACTTAACTATTAAATCCTCCTCTTTAACAACAACAGTTTTTTCTTTCATTATTACAGAAGCTCCCTGCTTGTCTGGAACAACTTTTTCAACTGTTCTTTCAAAAATCCTATTAACTGTCTGGGTGACCCCAGGTGGAGTTTGCCCCAAAAGTGTAACGGATACTATTCCGGTTGCAATAGAAGTAACAAAACTCACGAGAAGAGCTAAAAGTATTATTTGTTGTTTTGTGAGTTCTTCTAATTTCATTTGCCGAATTATAATACGATTAAATTAAAAAAGCAAATTTAAAAGCCCAAAACTAAGGCCTAAAACTTACGGCTTTTACATTTCATTAGAAATTAGATATTAGAAATTAGAAATTTTTACATTCTATTTTCTCTTTGTCCTCCAATTAGTTTATTTAGAATATTAACCACGTAGTTTATATCTATTTGGGTCGTTTCCTTTCCTAAAGAAAATCTTATTGCTCCTGACTTGTTTGAATTTCTGTTTATTGCATTTAACACATACGAGTCTTTATTTTTATCATTTAAACAAGCGCTTTTTGTTGAACAAAAAATTCCATTCTCGTCTAATTGGACTGCTAAAAATTCATGGTCTATATTTTCAAAAGAAATATTTATATTGTTTGGTATTCTTTGTTCGCGACTCCCGTTTAATTTAGAATTGGGAATATTTTTTAAAATTTCATCTATAAAATAATTTTGTAGTTCCAAGATTCTTTTTGAAAAATTTTCTTTTTCTTTTTGAGCCATTTCAAGTGCTTTTGAAAAACCGACTATAAGCGGAATATTTTCAGTCCCAGCCCTTAATCCATGTTCTTGCTTTCCACCAAAAGAAATTGACTGAATTGGAACTTCTTTTTTAATATACAAAGCCCCTATGCCTTTTGGCCCATAAATTTTTTGTCCATCTATTGTGAACATATCTACGCCTAACTTTTTTACATCTAAATCTAAAAATAATGGCGCTTGACTCGCGTCTGTATGAAAAATTGGAAATTTTAATTCGTTATTTTGTGGAGAAAAAATTGCTGAACTTTTTCTTTCCTTTCTAATTATTTTTGCAATTTCTTCTATTGGTTGTATCGTTCCTATTTCATTATTTACAAACATTATTGAAATCATTAAAGTTCTATTTTTAATTTTTTCTTTAATTTCTCTTAAATCAACGATTCCGTCTTTATCAACTTTTATATATGAGACTTCAAGCCCGTCTTTTTCTAAATGTTTAAATATTTCTAATACTGATGAGTGTTCTATTTCGCTCGTTATTGCATGATATCCATTGAGGGTACCGGTTTTACTTTTTATAAAATTAAAAAAACCTAAAATCGCAAGATTATTTGATTCTGTCCCGCCGGATGTAAAAATAATTTCTTTCGCGCTTGTATTTAAAATTTTTGCAACATTTTCACGCGCTTGTTCAAGAACAATTTTTGCTTCTCTACCGAGTCTGTGTTTTTCACCTGCATTTCCAAATTTTTCACTCCAATAAGGTTTCATTACCTCAAAAACCTCCTTCCTAACGGGAGTTGTGGAGACATGATCAAGATATATTTCTTTTTGTTTTTTGCCAAAAAAATTCATAAACTAATATTATTCTAAAACAATAAAAAAAGCACGTCCTCGTGGGCGTGCCTAGTAAACCTTCAGCGGATCATTGTGCCTTTTGGCTTTCTTATAGTCGCCACAGAATCAATCATAGATTCACGGACTATTTCGGGGAAATTCCCATCCGATTCAATGAACAAAAGAAAATTATTATTTTCTTTTTTTGTTAACACTATGTAATCAAAGAAAGATTTGTCTGTTGAATTTTCTTTCCTAAAATATGGCGAATGAGAAGAGAATGCTTCTGATTCCACTTTAAAAATTTTGTATGGATGATTATATCCTTTACCATCCAAAAATACCTTGATTTGATCCTCGGTGTGATCAGGGCTTGAACCACAAGCCGAGAAAACAACCAGAGAAGAAACCAACAAAACGAATAAAAAAGTTAACTTTTTCATTTGAATACTCCTTGTTTGTGAATGAATTTTTATTGAACTATCTACACATATTATATACCTGTTTAAAAATTTTGTCAAGCTTTAATGGTTATGTGTGTGCCTAAAACAAACTTTATTATCAAAATATTAGACTGGTCGTCATATCTCTGCGATAGCAGAGATATGACGACCAATTTTTATCCTATTGTTTTTTACTTTTATGATTTTACTTGTCCTATAGAAACTTCCAGCTGTTTCACCGCTGGAAACTTAAAATTGGAGACATTTTTTATTTATTTCAAAAACCTCCTTTCTAACGGGAGTTGTGGAGACATAATCCAAATATATTCCTTTTTGTTCTTTATCAAAAAAATTCATAAACTAATATTATTCTAAAACAATAAAAAAAGCACGTCCTCGTGGGCGTGCCTAGTAAACCTTCAGCGGATCATTGTGCCTTTTGGTAGTTTTGTTTTACTCAATAAACAATTTCTTATTGCTATTTCCTTTATTTCACTACTTGCAACAATTTTTGGTTCTGGGAAATTATCATTTAAAAACACAACAAGAAATCTCCCATCTTTGTTTACAAACACAGAAAAGGATATATCATCAATCGTTTTGTAAACAAAATCATCAAAAAAGTTTAGTTTAGTGTCTTCAAAACTTCCAAAAAAAACTGTACCCGTACTGTTGTGAACAAAAACTTCAGATAGGATAGTATATCCACATTTTTTTTCTAAAAAACGAGACACTTGTTCAGTTGTTAAATTTTCGTTAGTTTGGTTGCAACCAACAATAACCAAAGATAATAAAACAAACAAAAAAGATAATCTTTTCATTTGAACTACTCCTTTATTTGTGAATGATTTTATTGAACTACCTATTATATATTATATGCCTATTTAAAAATAATGTCAACCCCACAACTAATTTCATAAGTGTGGGATTAAAATCACAGCACTTATTTTATAAACAAAATAAGTGCTGTGTATTTCCTAAAATGACAACCTATTCCTGCGATAGCAGAAATAGGTTGTCATTTCTTTATTTTTTACTTTGTTATTTCTTCACCTTTTTGTTTTCTTGCCGTTTTCGTGGTATTATGTGGTTCTAAAGCACAATTGTGCTTATTTTATTTTATGCCTAAACAGGAACAAAAAAACATAACCGAACGCCCACCTGTTATAGTTGTAATGGGACATGTTGACCATGGGAAATCCGCACTTCTTGATTATATAAGAAAGACAAATATTGTGGATTCAGAAGCTGGTGGTATAACCCAACATATTTCAGCATACGAAGTCATACATACCCTTCGACATGCTCAGGGCAAGAAAATGGAAAAGAAAATTACTTTTTTAGACACCCCAGGACATGAAGCGTTTTCGGCAATGAGAAAAAGAGGCGCAAATACGGCAGACATAGCAATTCTTGTTGTATCAGCCGAGGACGGTGTAAAAAAACAGACCTTAGAGGCATATGGGGCCATAAAAGAGGCAAAAATACCGTTTGTTGTTGCTATAAATAAAATAGATAGATCAGGGGCAAATATCAACAAAACAATATCCGACTTAATTGAAAATGAAATTTATGTTGAAGGTTATGGAGGAGATATTCCTTACGTATCAATTTCTGCAAAAACAGGAGAAGGGGTGGACAAACTCTTAGACATAATACTTTTGGTGGCAGAATTGTCTGAATTAAAAGGAGACATTTCAAAAAAAGCTGAAGGAGTTGTAATTGAAACAAATGTTGACCCCAAAAAAGGAGTATCTGCTACTTTGATAATAAAAGATGGAAAAATTAAAAATGGAATGTTTGTAGTTGTTAAAGAAAGCATAGCCCCAGTTCGTATGATGGAAGATTTTTCTGGTAAAAAAATTGTGGAGGCAATTTTTTCTTCACCAATAAAAATAACTGGATTTAATAAAAATCCAGAAATTGGATTCCCCTTTAAAACATTTATGTTAAAAAAAGACGCTGAAAAATATATTCTTGAAAACAAAGAAACTTCTCCAGATATAAATGGTTCATTAATGGAAAAAGAAGAAAACAAAGTTATTGTACCTGTTGTAATAAAAGCGGACGTTTCTGGAAGTATTGAAGCTATAAAACATGAGATAGATAAATTTAATGATGACAAGATTTCTGTAAAATTTATACAAACAGGAATCGGTTCAATTTCAGAAAATGATGTAAAAAATGTTGGGAACAATGAAAACACAATAATAGTTGGTTTTAATGTAGAAATTGAAAATTCTGCAAATCAGATAGCTGAAAGATTAAATACCAAAATAAAAACCTTTAAAATAATATACGAGCTCACTGATTGGCTTAAAAATGAAATTGAAAGTATGATACCGAAAGAAAACGTTGAGGAAATCCTTGGGGAAGCAAAAATACTTAGAACTTTTAGTAAAAACAAAGATAAACAAGTTATTGGTGGGAGAGTTGATTTAGGAAATTTAAAAATTAGAAAAACAATAAAAATTTTTAGAAGGGATGAGGAAATAGGAACTGGAACCATTTTGGAATTGCAACAAAATAGAACTGAAATTAAAGAGGCACCCGAAGGTATTGAATTTGGTGCTAAAATAGAATCAAAAATTACAATCGCCCAAGGTGATAAAATAAAAGCTTTCAACATTGTCCAAAAATGACATTAAGACAAGAAAAAATAAAAAGTTTGATTAAAGAACTTGCTTCAAAATTTGTTTTGGAGCAATCAAGTTTAAGATCTATGATAACAATCACAGATTGTAGCGTTTCTGATGACTTCAGAAAATCAACAATATTTTTTACAACTCTTCCTTCTGAAAATGAAAAAGGGGCACTAGATTTTTTAAAAAGAAAAAGAAGCGAATTTAGAGACTTTATTAAAAAAGAAATGGATTTTATGAGAGTAGTTCCATTTTTTGATTTTAAAATAGATTTTGGAGAAAAAAACAGACAAAAGATTGATGAGATTTCAAATGAGATATAGAATATAAGAGTTTGAAAAATAAATACAAATAATGGCCAGATGGCGAAGTGGTAACGCGGCGGTCTGCAAAACCGCTATACAGGGGTTCAATTCCCCTTCTGGCCTCAGGGTATTTTGAAAATTTGCCCGGGTGGTGGAACTGGTATACACGCAAGACTTAAAATTTTGTGGCTTCACGCCATGCGGGTTCGATTCCCGCCCCGGGCACAAAGTGATTGGGGAGAAAGTAAATTTATTTACTTTCGTCGGGAATCGAATGATTTTTTATGTCGAGCTTGCGAGACAAAAAATCACGGGGGAGCACTGCGACATTCCCGCCCCGGGCACAAAGTGATTGGGGAGAAAGTAAATTTATTTACTTTCGTCGGGAATCGAATGATTTTTTATGTCGAGCTTGTGAGACAAAAAAATCACGGGGGAGCACTGCGACATTCCCGCCCCGGGCACAAAGTGATTGGGGAGAAAGTAAATTTATTTACTTTCGTCGGGAATCGAATGATTTTTTATGTCGAGCTTGTGAGACAAAAAAATCACGGGGGAGCACTGCGACATTCCCGCCCCGGGCACCAGTAAGAAAATTGTTAGCAATTTAATAATCAATAGTTTAATGATTTTGGGGAGAAAGCAAATTTATTTGCATTTTTGATCTTAATTTTGCATTTTGATTTTTCAATTTTAAATTTTTTACATCCGCCCATAGCTCAGCTGGTAGAGCAGTTGCCTCTTAAGCAAACGGTCGTAGGTTCAAATCCTACTGGGCGGACAAACGAGCGTGTGAAAAAATGTGAAAAAATAGATTGGCTATTAAATTAAAATTTTATTTCTAAAATATTTTTTATTAATATTGGCAAACGCTATATGTCTTAGTATATAATATAAGAATATAAATAAAAATAATTTTTTATAATCTTATGAGAAGATTAAATAAGGTAAAAATAAAATGGAGTCCAAATTTTGCTTATGCTATCGGTTTGATTACAACTGATGGCAATTTATCTCCAGATAATAGACATTTGAATATGACTTCAAAAGATAAAAAATTAATAATATCTTTTAAAAAATGTCTTGGTATAAAAAATAAGATAGGCAAAAAAACACGAGAATATAGTAAAGAAAAGAAATATTTTGTTGTACAATTCGGAGACATTAATTTTTATAATTTTTTAATGTCTATAGGGTTAACACCGGCAAAATCCAAAATTTTATCTAAAATAAACATCCCAAAAAAATATTTTGCAGACTTTTTGAGAGGATGTATAGACGGTGATGGAAATATAAGCATAAGTTATCATCCAGAAAGTAATCAACCACAATTAAAAATAAGGTTGGCCTCCGGAAGTTTAAATTTTCTTGAATGGGTGGATAACGAAATTTATAAACACATAAAGACAACTGGTGGATGGATTTCTGATGATAAGTCAGTTTTTGTTCTCAATTATGCAAAGAAAGACTCTATTAAATTATTAAATTTCATGTATTATAATGGTGATTATGAATATTTGGAAAGAAAATATAAAATTGGCAAAGAATTTTTATATAAATGAATATTCAAATATTTTAAAGATGCCGGGGTGGCGAAATTGGTAGACGCGCTACGCTTAGGACGTAGTCTCGAAAGAGGTGGGGGTTCAAGTCCTCTCCCCGGCACCAGTAAGGAAATTGGGGATAAAATAAAAGTCTTTCGAGCAGAGCAAGGACTGACACAGGACGCTCTTGCAAGAAAGTGCGATATTCCCTATACAACACTTACCAAGATTGAATCAAATGTCATAACAAAGCCATCAATCCAAACGGTTATGAAAATTGCTACGGGTTTGGGTGTTAGCGTTGATGATTTAATGAAATAATAACCATGTTTAAAAAATATTGCAAAGATTGCGGTTTGCCAGCCACTCATCACATTCAAACTTGGCTTGATGAAATAATAAGTACGTTAATGCCACGATTGCGGTTGTCGAAAAAGATTGAATCTTTTTTTGATGTCTTGCTTGAAAAAACTTTTGTAGCCACTGGACTAATAAAAATGAGAGATGATTTTTTGTCATCTGAAATTCAAATGCGCTCGGCTTGTTTTATTGAGGAGGCAAGAAAGCGAGGAGTGAAATTTCAAGCCGCAAAGGGACCAGTTGGATACACTAATCATTTTTGCGCTGAAATAGGCGGCCAGAAAATTCGTTTTGAAAGTTTACCTGTCGCCAACCATGTTAGTAAATACGATGCTTCATTTGTAAATTGTAAGGAAAGAACAAAAAATCATCTCAAAAGGGGCAATTTTCCTATTGTAGAAGGAAAATCTTTTTGGTTTTGGCGGAAGGGACGAGTATTAAAATATGGAATTGACGAACTTGGCTTTCCGTTAGTTGTAAAACCGCGCGGCGGTTCGGTGGCAAGACATGTTACGACAAATATACGAAGCAAAAAGGATTTGCAACGAGCAATTGATAAAGCAGTCGTTTATTCACCGGCGTTTGTTGTTGAAAGGTTTGTTGAAAATTCTTTTGTCTATAGAGCTACGGTTGTTGATTTTGATTATGTCGCCGTGGTGAAACAAGTACCAACAAACGTGGTTGGCGACGGCAATTCAACAATTAGTGGATTAGTGGAAAAGAAAAACGACGACAAGCGCAGAGGCGAGCCACACCAAAAAGAATTTACTTTGTATAAACTTGTCATAGACGATACAACAACGAAACTCCTTGCGGAAAAGAATTACAATTTACAAACAGTCCTAGAAAAAGATGAGGTTGTATATTTACAGAAAAATCCATTTCTTAAATTAGGCGGCGATCTTGTTGAGGTAACCGAAAAGGTTCATCCGGATAATATCCAATTATTTAAAAACACCGCAAAATTTTTTGATATTCGTTTGGTCGGCATAGATTTTCTTGTGCCAGACATTTCTCGTTCTTGGAAAAATCAGACCTGTGCCGTATTGGAATTAAACAGCGCTCCCTGTATTGAAATGCACCATTTCCCATCATCTGGTGCGCCGCAAAATGTCGCAAATGCTCTTGTTGATTTATTTTTTAAATACTATCTATGATTTTTTTAACTTACATTTTGCTTTTTCTCATTTTAGGTTTTCTTGTAATAGCAATGCCGCTATTTCTTATTTTTGCAATCGACTCTTTGATTAGAGGACACGACTTGCCTACAAGTAGACGAGCAACGAGAGCATTGGCAACAACAATACAAAAATATAAGTCAGATGCTAAAACTTTTTACGATTTGGGCTGTGCTCGCGGCACCTTGTCATTAAGATTAAAAAAGATTTTGCCGCGCCTTGATATTTATGGCATAGATAACAGCGCCGTGCGGATTTTCTCTGCCAAACTAAAAAGTAAAATTTTGAGGCGCAAAGTGCATTTTCAAACAAGAGATATTTTCAAAACTGATTTTCATAATGCCGATGTGGTATACACCTATTTGTGGTACGATTTAATGCCAATTCTCGAAAAGAAATTGCAAAAAGAACTAAAACAAGACGCAGTGATTATAACAAATACATCACATTTTCAAGATTGGCAACCGGTTGAGAAAATTATTACCTATCCGAAAATTTCTAAGACTCCGGATTTTGAAACGTTGTTTGTCTATGTTAAGAAATGAGCCCGCCCGAATTTCGCCAAAAGCGAGGTGTTTTTACACCTCACCCAATGACGCTTGAATTATTATATAAGTACTTGCAATATCTTTCTCCTCTTGAAGTTCTTAACCAATCATATATTGCAGTTTTGGATACAAACCAACCACATTCTCTCTTACGCGGTCTCAGGTATCCAGCTATTTCATCAGGACTCCATCCTTTTCTTAATTTTTCAATAATAAACTTCTTTAGACTCGGATAATATTCTATCTTAGAATATTGAAGTCTCCTCATTCTCTTTCTTAATCTTGCTTTATTGTGTGCTTTTATTGGGTCATATACTTCTTTAACACTATTGTGTTTTATTTCATACGATATAGTACTTTTGCCTCTATCCATTGATTTAGCTATCGACCTTATTGTATATCCCTTATCTAATAATATTCTAATCTCAAATCGCTCTACGCGAGTTAAATCTCCTTTGTTTTTCATAGAATTCTTATTCTACTTATTTTACAAGAGTGTCCTAACTCATTACGGAATTGGGGAACACACATAAAATAAATTATGATATAATGACCATATGAATAAAAAAATTATCGTGGTTGCTATGCTCGGAGTGTTTATGTTCTCCGGTGTGGCGTTCGCACAGAGTCAACAAGCTGTACTTCCTTCGGCTGGCCTAACTCCCGAAAGCAATTTCTATTTTCTCGATAAATTTAGCGAAGCCCTGCGCGAGTTTTTCACTTTTAATCCAGAAGGCAAAGCTCATCTCCAGATTACTTTCGCCGCAGAACGGATCGCCGAGATAAAAGTCATCTTGGAAACAAAGGGTGTAGAAGCCAAGGGTCTTGAAGTAGCGCAAGGCCGCCTTCAGGCGCATCTTGCCAATGCCGCAACAATAGTTGTAGACCAAAAAGCAAAAGGCAAGGACGTAAGCCAGTTTGCAAAAGAACTGGATGATGAGTTTGATGCTCCGAAAACAGCTCTTGAGCAAGCATTCAAAGCAGAAAAGCGCACCCTTGAAGTTCAAGAAAAAGAATTGAAGGGCAAAATCATTGAGGCAAGACGAGCGGGTGATACCGCCCAAGTTGAAAAATTGGTTCAACAGCTGGGACAGATAAAAGCTCAAAAAGAACTCCTTGAATTAAAAGAAGAGGAAGCGGAAGAAGCGTTAGAACAAGAAGAAGAACGTATTGAAGAAGAAATGGAAGTAAAAGAAGAAGCAGAGAAAGCAATTCGGGAAGCTGAAAAAGAGAAACAAGAAGTATTAGACGAAGTCGCCGAAGAAGATATTGCAGTGCCAGCCGAAGCATTCGGTAAATTTGACAGCTTGCTTGCCCAAGCAAAGTCTGCCCTTGTCGCCAGTAACTATCCAGAAGCAAAGCGGTTGGCCAAACAAGCCGAGAAAAATCTCGATGTCGTAGATGACGCTATTGAAGATTTAGAAGAAGCGAAAGAGGAGGCGGAGGAACTTAAGGAAGAGCAGGAAGAAAAAGAGCAAGAGGCAAAAGAGGAGCAAGACGAAAAAGTGAAAGAGGAAGCTGAAAAAGATGCCGAGCGTTTAGAGAAAGAACGAGAAAAAGCCGAAGAAGCAACTCAAAAAGCAGAGGAACAACTTCTTGACGCTGGTGACGAAGAAGAGAGCGACTAGACACTCCCTTGAAAGCTAAGAATAATTTGTCGCTAAAAATTTGAAATCGTTTCTTAATTTGGGAGCAACCCACGCCGTTTTATAATATCTCCTAAAAACGGCGTGGGTTTGTGTGCGAATGGAAGGGTGGGTCAAGCACATACAGATTTGTTTGTGCCTAGCACAATCCTTTATAAAATATACACATGGAAGAAAACGAACAAAAACTTTATGAATGCCCGGAGTGTCATTTAAAATATAAGAACGAGGAATGGACAGAAAAATGCGAGGCGTGGTGCCTTAAATATCACAGCTGTAATTTAGAAATTATTGCTCACGCGGAAAAATAAAATCCTCCGCAATGGAGACCGTGTGGAGAATTTTATTTTTGTATCTAGCCGCGGGCGTTTTTCAAAGAGCGAGTCCACCACAAAAGCTGTGTAATCATGTCCTCGGCCTGCTTTGAGACAGAGGCAAAAAGTTCTTTAGCGTCTATTTTGCCGAATAGTACTTGGAAATACTGCTCGCCGGGAATGTGTACAGAGTTTCTGATCGGAGCCATCTGAAGCTCAATGGCGTTAAGGCGCAGTTGCTCTATGGCGCGCGCCCCACCGACACCGCCATAACTTACGAAAGCAACTGGCTTGTTATTCCATTCCGGATATACCCAATCAAGCGCGTTTTTGAGTACGCCGGAAGTGCCGTGATTATATTCTGGCGTAACAATCACAAAGGCTTCTCCTTCCTCTATTTTTTTGGTGAAACGCGCGACTGCTTCGTTTTTGTAAGGTTCTTGTTTGAATGACGGGCTCATCGGCTCGTTGAAAAACGGCATATCGTAGTCGCGCAAATCCAGCACCTCAACCGCGACTCCTTCCTGTTTCTTGATTTCTTCAGCGATCCACGCGGCGGCCTTGTTGCTAAAACGGCCCTCGCGAGTGCTACCTGCTATTACTTTGATGTTGAGTGATGTAGTGTTTTTCATAAGTTGTAATAAATTAATTTAATAAATCTCACAGGCTACTTTTTGGCTTTTTTCTTTGGTCTAAGCTCCTCGGCAAGACGCTTGAGCAGGCGGATGGTGTGTTCGGTATTGAGCGTATACCTTACTTCCTGCCCTTGTCGTTCATCTTGCACCAAGCCAGTTTCTTTAAGAACGCGCAGGTGTTGAGATACGAGGGGTTGAGACAGTTTTGTTTTCCCGGCAAGCTCACTTACTGTTTTAGATCCTGAGAAAAGCGCTTCCACAATGCGATAGCGCGGCACGCTCCCGATACCCTTACCAAACCTTTCCATTTCTCTGCATAAATCTGTCATATGTAGATATTAGCATATTCTAATAACTTAATGCAAACCCCGCCGAAAAAAACAAAGCGAACCCCGCCCGCATTCCCCCCCCCAGACCCAGTATGTGAGAATTAGAGCGGGCGGGAAATCAGCCGAGTCCGCATTGAAGCCCCACGCACTGCCCGAAGTATTTAGGGCAGAGACCCGCAGAAAAATATTCTTTTCCTTTTAGAAGAAAAAATCCTGCGCGCGCAAATCCGAAAAGCAAGGAACATTTTTCTTTGGTGTCCGCCGAGGCTCTGCGAGGCGGTGGCGGGACTGATTCATTCGTTTTCGTTCAATTTCCGCTCAAAAAGGTTCGTGCAAAGTGTATGATTAGAGCACCAGTAGTAACTTGTTCGGAATTAAGAATATGGAGCGATTTTGCTGACAAATTTTTATTTTTCGTTTTTATTAGCATTGGCAAACGCTATATGTCTTAGGTATAATATATATTATATGTATATTATAAATGTAAGATTTTTTGATATAATATTTTTTTATTAACATTGGCAAACGCTATATGTCTTAGCTCACACACAAAAATAACCCCTCCTTGTCTTTTAACAACAGAGAGAGATTATTTTTTAAATTCTGAATTTAAATTCTCAATTATTGTCTTCCAGCGGTGAAACCGCTGATTTTATTATGCTCCTATTGTGTTTTCGATTATGGCTATAATTCCATAAACAGCGACCATAATAAACATCCCAACTATTCCCCATACCATGTGTTGTTTCCCTTGCGTTCTTATTTCGTCACTATCTGCTTTTATAACATATTGGGTTACTCCCCAAATAAAATATAAAAGAGCCAACACAAATAAAAGAAGTATTGCTGGATTTACTATCTGGTCATTTATTTTACCCAATAGAACATTCATAATAAATTACTATGGCGTTGTTACGAATGGCAAATTTTCTGTTCCTCCTGTTGTTATACCAAGCGTAGTAACCAATATACTTACAAGACCCCAAACTGAAACCATAACAAACAAGGCGATAATGCCATATATCATTATGTTTTTACCTTCCGCTTTCTTTTCTTCGTTGCCAGCATTCAAAATATATCTTGCCAAGCCGTAGAAGAAATACAAAAGTGCCAATGCAATTACGATAGGTGTCAATAATTGAATCCAATCAGAAACCTTTAAAATAAGACTCGTTAAGTCAGTTCCTCCAGTAGCGGCAAGAGAAACCATTGGAAACATAAATGATAGACCTGCTAAAATTGTTGATATTTTTTTCATAATAAAGTGTTTTTGCGTTAAATAACGCATTAATTTCACGACCTTTAATAATTTTTGTTAAAACGACCTCTTAACTAATAATAATAAATTATATGAATCTAATCAAGTTTTTTGTGGATTGTAAAGTGCACCAAAGTTAGATGTCAAAAGTATTTCTCAAAATACCAATTAAACCCCAAACACCTACAATTACAAATAACCCTAATATTCCATACAACATTTTTTTCTTACCTTCTTCTATGGCTTCGGGATTCCCTGCCGAACGAATAAAATTGGCTACGCCCCAGAAAAATACTAGCAGAGCAAGACCGACTAATGTTGGAATAATAAATTTGTTTATAAATACAACCAAACTATAAATTATTTCTTTAAATGTTCCGCCTCCTATTGTGGCCGCACTACTGACCAGTGGGATAATGAGGAATAAAATTAATAATTGTATTTTTCTAAAAATTTTCACCCCGTTAGAGATAGGGGGTCTTGGGCTCTCGTTGATTTTTTTAATAATTTTTGACATTTTATTTTTAAATTAGTTTTGTTGTTATTTATCCTCAATTATTCTATTTGATATCTAACGGGGTTCATATATAAGACTAAAGAGCATTAATGGTTCCTTTGATAGCTAGAGCTATTAAGTTCGCTCCCAAAATAATAGCTGCCCCAATAATTACATAGAGTAGTATTTCTTTTACCTTGGTTATTTCTTCTGGTTTTCCTTGTGCCTTAACGAACAAAAAACCCGTATAAATTATAAAAAATACTATAACAACTGCTCCTATTGGGTTTACTATGTCTTTTAAAATTTTTTGTATCAAATCTGGAAGTGTATTTGTATTACCGAGCGGGTTTTTAAGAGTGACTACTTCAGCATTTATACTAAGCGGAATAAGAACAGAAACCAATACTCCCCAAAATATATTATTAAATCTTTTGATATTCATATGTTTTTATTTTTAACTCTTAATTTGTTTGACCTGTTTGATTTAAATAAGTATCAAAATTTGTTTTATCCAAAAGCGCGTTTGCAATTGTGTTTATGACAAGCCACGCAGATATTATAACAATAAAACCTATTAAAACATTCGTAAAAATTTTATGAGCTTTTTTTATTTGATCTTGTGCCCCAGATGCTGTTAAATACAAAATTCCTGCGTACGTAAACATAATTACAGCAACTGTAACAGATAAACCGAGTATAAAGTTTATTATAGTCTGTGCCATAACTATAAACTGATTAAAATCACAAGCGGGCTCAGCACCACCTCCGCCACATGGAACAAGCCCCGCACCATATACAACAGACACGTTAAACAAAAACAATACAAAAATAGATATTGTTATAATTTTAAATAAATATTCACTTTTATTATTTTTAATCATCTAATTATGGATTAAAACCTACTTAAGAAGATTTTGGATTTCCGTGTCGGCACGACTAACCGATTGATTTATTCTTAACTTTCCAGATGTCACATTTTCAATCATATCTTTAAATATTGTGGTCGTTTCATTGGGATTCGGGTCAAGCCACGCTCTGCCAATTATAGCAGAATCATAAAAAATACTCTTGTATGCATCTTGTTGTTTTTCCATCAAAAGTTCCCTTTTTATTGGCGGAATATTAAATGAATTACTTAAAATAGAAATTGTATCGTTGCTTATAATATAACCTATTACCTGAAGTATGTTATTGGCGTTAGGAGAACTTTTCATAATTGCTATTGCATTCATATTTGCAAATGTTTTGTTCGTTTTACTGCCTCTTATTTGTGGTAATTTTGCAACATCAAAATTTAAATTTGGATTTTTTTCTCTCAATCCTTTTACCTCACTTGTAAATCCAATATAAAAAGCTAAATTGCCTGATAAAAATTCCTGCAAAGAATTATTTAATGACCTATTCCATGTATACATATCTTTAGATGGGTTTGAAAATTCGGTATAAAATCTTATTGCAGATTCTGTTTCTGGTATAAGAGAACTTGTAGAATTTCCTAATACTACTTCAACCCCGGTATCATTTCTCTTAGTTATTTGATTACCAGTCTGCATTATTAAGGCAGATATTATTTCTTTAGCATTATTTACGTTTATAAATTCTCCAAAGGCTATCGTTTCCTTTTTTAGATTTTTTTGATTATCTTTGTCAGTTACCTTTTTAACAATTGAATAAATTTCATCCCAATAAACGGGCGGTTTTGTAATTCCGGCGTTTGAAAGTATGTCCCTGTTCCAATACATAACAAGCGGGTCTATCATTATTGGAAATGCCAAAATTCCATTTTGTGTGAGAAAAATTTCAGCACCCTCTATATAATCATCTCTAAATCTTCTTTCTGAAAAACTTGAGAATGGGACTTCCAACACTTTATTTTGATATTTCAATATTCTATCTTGAGAAAGAACAATTACATCAGGACCAGCGCCTGAAGCAAGGGCTTCTAATAATGCGCTATCAAAATTATCTTCTCTAAACTGTTTATATTTTATTCTGAACGGGCTTTCTGTATTATTTCCAATTTCATTCATTTTTTGTTCAAATATTGTGCTATCAATTGTGCCCCAAACTGTTATGTCCGCTATTAAATTAGAATCGTTGGCCTTTTGAAGAGCAAAAACTACGACTCCTACAACTAGGAAAAACCCAAATATGAAGAGTGCTATTGTTTGAAAATTTTTGTTCATATTATGTTTTCTTAAAAACAAATCCGTAATGATATTCTCCAGTTGGTATCTCCTTTTCAAATGAAAAACCAAAACCACCTAAAAAGTTTTTTATTTCTTCTGGAGAAGATATTGCATTTTCAACAAAAGTTATATTTTTTGAAGTCTCCTTCCAGTCTATAAATAAAAGTTTACCTTTAGTCTTTAATATTCTAAGTATTTCTTTTAGAAAGGCCTTTTTATCCTCCACTTGAAAAAATATATTTGACACTATGACTACATCAACCGATTCATTTTTTAACCCCGTTCCATTTTCTTTTTCGGCATCTCCCCAAATTATTTCCACATTTTTTAGGTTTCTTTCGTTTGCTTCATTTTTTATTTTAGAAAGAATATCTTTTTGAATATCTATTGCATACACCTTGCCTGTTTCTCCAACTTCTTTTGACGCTTCAAAGGTATAGAAACCAGTCCCGGCACCTATGTCGGCAACTATCATTCCAGGGTCTAAATTTAATTGTCTAACATTTTTTTGTGGATCTAGAAACATTTTAAATTAATCTCAAATCTAAAATCTAATATCTCAAATCTGAAAAATTATTCTTAAAATTATTTAATAGGGTGAACTTAAATTATATAACAAAAATTCTGATATAGTTTGAAAAGTGGGGAAAATTACAAACAAATTAAAGAAACAATACTATCTCCCTCTCTCAATTTCATTATTCTAACCCCTTGAGTTTGTCTTCCAAGAGTCGGTATTTCTTCAATTTCTATCCTTATGACCTGCCCTTTTTTTGACATTGAAATAATCTCTTTTTCTTCGTCGGAAACAAGCTTTGAGGCCATCAATTCACCTGTTTTTGGTGTTATTTTTGCCGTTTTTATTCCACTTCCACCTCTTTTTTGTACTTTATATTCTTTAAGAGGTGTCTTCTTACCATATCCATTTTTCATTATTACAAGCAATTCAAGGTCCTTTGATTCTTTTGAAGTGATGTCTATCCCGACAACCTCGTCCCCTTTTCCTAATTTTATAGCACGAACGCCCGTGGCGGTTCTTCCCATTGGTCTTATGTCAGATTCTTTAAAATGTATAGATTGACCTTTTTTTGTAACAACAACTGCCGTATTTCCTTTTTCAACAAACGAAGCATAAACCAACTCATCGTCCTTTGAAAGATTTATTGCTATTATCCCACTTCTTCTTACATCAGAAAAGTTTTTTGCTAAAGTTTTCTTTGCAACTCCCTGTTTTGTAATCATCAAAAGAGAAACTTCGTCTTTTTTAAAATCACTGGACATTGGTAAGATAGATGTTATTTTTTCTCCTTCAGTAAGTGAAATGTAATTCATTATAGATTTTCCTCTCGTTGCTCTTCTGCCCTCTGGTAAATCGTACATTTTCATTTGGTAAACCTTTCCTTTGTCAGTAAAAAATAACAAATCGCTGTGAGTAGATGCTGTTAAAAATTTTGTTACAAAATCTTCCTCTTTTGTGTCTATATCAACAACACCAACACCTCCTCTTTTTTGAGTTTTAAATTCGGTTGGATCTGTTCTTTTAATATATCCACCAGCTGTATAAACTAAAACTTCTTCTTTATTAGGAATCATATCTTCAACAGATATATCCTTTATTCTATTTGCAAAAACTTTTGTCTTTCTTTCGTCTCCATATTTATCTTTTATCTCTTTCATTTCATCTTTAATGATTGAGAGTATTTTTTGTGGGGACGCAAGAATTGATTTTAGTTCTTTTATAAGATTTCTTTTTTCCTCCAATTCATCATCAATTTTTTTCCTTTCAAGACCAGCCAACTTCTGAAGTTTCATTTCAAGAATTGCAGTTGCTTGTAGAGAAGAAAATTTAAATTCTTTAACCAAATTGATATGTGCGGTTTGTGTGTCTTTTGACGCCTTTATAATTTTTATTATTTTATCAATATGATCAAGAGCCTTTTTGAGCCCTATTAAAATATGCTCCCTCGCCTCTGCTTTTTTTAAATCAAATTCAGTTCTTCTTTTTATTACAATTACTCTGTGAGAAATAAATTCCTCTAAGATTGTTTTCAAAGAAAGAGTTTGTGGAACCCCATCAACAAGACCAACCATGTTTACATGAAATGTGTCTTCAAGTTGGGTATGTTTGTAAATTGAATTTAAAATTTTGTTTGGAAGAGCCCCTGATTTTATATCAATGACAATTCTTATATCTTTTGTTGATTCGTCTCTAATTCCTTTTATACCCTCTATTTTTTTATTCTTAACTAAATCGGCTATTTTTTCTATCAATTCGGCTTTATTAACTCTATATGGTAGCGATGAGATTATTATTTGAGATTGTCCCGCTTTTTCTTCAATTATTTCCCCCTCTCCTCTTACTAAAATCCCGCCACGTCCATTTACGTATGCATGTAGTATGTCGTTTTTCCCAAAAATTATTCCTCCCGTTGGAAAATCTGGTCCTTTTACAAATCCTGCTAATTCTTCCGTTGTCGCATTTTTGTGGTCAATTAAATGTGTTGTCGCGTCAATAATTTCTTTTATGTTGTGAGGTGGAATATTTGTAGCCATACCAACCGCGATTCCAAGAGTTCCATTTAAAATTAAGTTTGGTATCGCTGAAGGAAGTATTGTTGGTTCCTTTCTTGTATTTTCGTAGTTTGGTTTGAAGTCAACGGTTTCCTTTTCCAAATCTTTTATCATCTCTCCAGCTAATTTACTCATTTTAGCTTCTGTGTATCTTTGAGCTGCCGCAGGATCTCCGTCTATGCTTCCAAAGTTCCCTTGTCCTATTACAAGTGGATATCTCATTGAAAAATCTTGTGCAAGTTTTACCATTGCTTCATATACCGAGGCATCTCCATGTGGGTGATATTTTCCTAAAACTTCTCCTATTATTGCCGCGGACTTTCTCGTCTTAGCACTTGAGGTTAAACCCATATCTTGCATAGCATACAAAATTCTTCTGTGGACGGGTTTTAGACCGTCTCTTACATCTGGTAATGCCCTACTGGTTATAACAGACATTGCATAATCCAAATACGAAGTTTTCATTTCAGAAGTTATATCCTGATTTATTATATTTTTATCTATTGGTATGCTTTTTTCTGGTTTTTCTTTTGCCATAAGTTTTACCCTGTGGAATAAAAATCTTTTGGATTTTATGATGCTAAAGCACCATGTTCCACGGGGTTAATTTTTTAATTCGTTTATTTTCTCTGGTACACTCTCAAAAATTTTATCAAGGTCGCCCTTTATTTTTGAAAATGGCGTTGCTAAATTTTGTTCACTATTATTTTTTTTGCTTTCTTCCGCAACAATCTTCTTTCCCGAACCCAAATTAAAAACCGATAACCAAACAAGAAAAATTAAAACTGTCACAACTAAAGAAATAAAAAAGGACGTTTTTTTCCTAGTCTGTGGTGATTTTTGCTGAAGTTTTTTTATACCTTTCAAAATCATATCATTTTTGTGATAAGACAATTATTTCGCCGTCTTTGTTCACCAGATCTTTTTGTTTTAATGTGAGTTTTTCTAATGGCTCAAAGTTTTTTATTCCTTCTTCACTAAGAAATGTTTTTAAACAAGAGTCTTTATCGTCTGTATAATGCATTGGGATTATTATTTTGGGTCGAAGTTTTACTGCAAGTTTATATGCATCCGTTGGGTCCAAAACTTCTTTGTTTCCTATAGGAACAAATAATACATCTATATCATCCATGTTTTCTTTTATTTCCTGAGACAAGTCAGCCGAACCAAGAGCTCCAAGAAAACAAATATTCATTGACTCAAGTTTTAAAAAATAAATAGTATTAATTTTTTTATCTTTGTAAGAAGATGCGGAGGAAAATCCTTTTATAAAAATATTTTTTATTTCATATTCCCCAGGCCCACTAATTACAAAAGGCATCTTATCACCATAGGACAAAGTATCGGAACCATTGAAGTCTTCGTGTTTTAAGGAAATTAAAACTATATCTGCTCCAAATCTGGACGACTTTAATTTTGATTCTTTTGAAGGAGGGTTAAAGGCAACGACTATGTCGCCAAATTGTATTTTAAAAAATTCTAAACCTTGATATGTAATAATCATTGTATTCAAGAAAACAAAAAAACAAGAGTTAGGGGTTTACCCTGTTAAATCCTGCTTCGCAGGAATTTGTCTTCAACAAATTATTTAACAGGGTAAATTATATCAAAAAAGACCCTATTTTTCAAGGGTTTTTTATCCCCCACTTTTGCAAAAAATATCTATAAATAATCATTAAAATCAGATTTAAGAGTGATAAATAGGATGCCATTATAAGAATAAAATATAAAAAGTGGGGGATGAATTAATTTATGTATTTTAATTTGTTTATTTTATGTTCAGAAAAGGTCTTAGCGTAGTGCATGTTTCCACCCCTATCAGATAGATAATAAAGATAATTTGTCTTCGTTGGACTTATGGTTGCTTTTATAGAATCAAGACCTGGATTCGATATAGGACCAAATGGAAGCCCTTTATATTTATATGTATTGTATGGAGAATCATGAGATAAATCATTTAAAGTCAGCTCGTATGTATTTTTACCAATTATATATGGGAAGACTGCATCTACTTGAAGTGGCATGTCTATTTTTATTCTCTCCCATAAAATCCCAGAAACAATTTTTCTGGTCTCAAAATTTCTAGCTTCTTCTTCAATTATTGAAGCCATTATTATTATGTCTTCAAGTGGTTTATCAAATTTTTCTATTTCACCATATATAGTTGAGATTTTTTTAACAAAATTATTTTTTATTGTCTCTATAACATTTTCAGGGGTTATGTTTGGTAAAAAAAAGTATGTATCAGGAAAAAGATATCCTTCAAGAGGAACTGCTATTTTTAAAAACTTTTCCGAATCAAAGTTGCTAATATTTTTTCTTAAAATTTCAGATATCTCAAAACTTGTAGCTCCCTCTGGAATTGTTATTGATATTGGTATCAAACCATATTCACTATTTGATATTCTTGTTGATACATTTATTAAACCTCTTTTTTTACTAAAAAAATAATCTCCTGCATCTGCCCCGCCTTGTCCGTCAATAACGGTGATAATGGCCTTAAACCAGAAAGGTGATTTTATGACATTTTCTTTATATAAAAGTTTTGATATTTCATCTAAAGACAACCCTCTATCTATACGAATAACTGACCCGACCGGGAAATTAAATGGCGCTGAGAAAAAGAAAAAATAAAAAGCACAAAGAAGTAAAATCACACTTGCAATTGTGCTTATAATTTCGTAATCCTTTTTGCTTGCCCCGTTAAATAATTTTGTTATAGACAAAATTCCTGCTTTGCAGGATTTAACAGGGTGAAATTTGTCTAATGGGTTTTTTATAAAATTTTCTTTTTCTTCCATAATTAAACAGGTAAATTAGATGGCGGTTCCGCTCTATTTGATTCTATCCTCTTAAATGTTGGTGTTTGTACAACACTTCCAGGAAAGTGAAATATTGTTGCTAATTCTTCTGAACTTAAAACAAAAGCTTCTTTCTTATATGGCGAGTGAAAATAAGACCTTCTCTTGTAAGCATCAAAAAGTTCTCTTCTAACTTTATTTTGTCTTATTTGTCTAAAATCCTGCCATGGATAATCAAAAATAGTAAGACCTCCTGTTGGAGCAAAACCATTCAATGAGGCGGAGCCATATTGTTTAAATGTTCCAGTTAAGCCGGTTATATTTATTGACCTAAATTTATCAGATTCCGCTAAATAAATTCCTCTTATACCACAATCAAATCCTGGTTTTGATAATCCGTGTTGTATTGCAGAAATTATATCTTGTTCCTCTTTATTCAAATTAGCGTGCTCCTCGGAAATTTTTTCCGTATCTCTTTTCATTAATTTATTTATTAATTCTTCTCCTTCTTCTCTCCAATCTGTTTTTTTAAACCACGCCCCTTTTTTGTTTTTTTCTTTTTTGTTTGCCCTTATTAATATTTGAATCCATATATATTCTTTTGGACCAATCGAACCTAGAAATTCTATTGTCGGAGTTATTGGGTCAATTTTTTGTTCCTCCTTTGGGTCTTTGTCTAAACCATAATCAACGTATGTCTTTATTGGATATGGGTCAGCTTTTGTTAATTTAAATTCACATCCCCAGAGAGAAAATGTGTGTTTACTATATCTTAAAAAATTTGTATAATCTTCAACTTCTACAATTCTTGAACTAGGATATTGAGAATATATTTGTGATTCAATTAAATCTATAAAATTTTTTCTACTCCATATAAAAAAGTGAACATTACCTTCTATTGAAACTAATTCCAAAGAAAACCATGGTCTAACCTTGCCCTTTAAATATTTGTCAATTAAATTTCCATCTCCACCGGTTTGGTTTAGTGTATTTAATACCAATTCCATCGCCAACGGAGATTTATATTGTTCTTTTGGTAACTCTATCTCTAACAATCTATATTCTTGTTGAGAAAGAAACATCGTTCTCACATAAGTTAACCAGAGTGTATAAAAAATTTTTATAAGGAAAAATAAACCCCAAAGTGGAGATGTTACTATTAAAATATTTATAGCTTCTGGGAAAAGTCGTGAAAAAATTTGCTCTATTGCAAAAGATATCATAGTAATATGATACAACAAAAAAACATGTTGTGATAGATTGTTGTGTATACAAAAATAAAATTTCAAGAGTATTTCTTGAAATTTTATTTATTGTTTTAAGATTTTAGATATTAGATTTGAGATATTAAATCAACGCATATTTCCCGTCTTTTGTTTTCTTAAATGTTTTTGAATCCTGTAAGTTTACAAGTATTGTGTTGTCTTTAACATATCTTTCTTTCAAAACAGCTTTTATAATCTCCTCTTTCGTCATTGGTCCATTTTGTTTCAAAATTTGCTTTACAACGTCTTTTACAACTCCAACCATATACCCCCATTCTTTAAGTGCATATAATCCTCTGCCAACTAAAACAAATCTTGGATCTTTTATCAATTCATTGTGGCATGTAGCTATGTGTGCCTTTTTACCAAACACCTCTTCTATTTTCTTTGTAACTTCTACAAAGTGCATTGGTGAGCCGTGTTGTCTAATTATTAAATAAGCATAATCTCTCATTCCCTTAGCATTAATACTTGAAGATGAGGAAAGTCCCCATTCTCCGAGAGAATTGCTTCCTATTTTCTTTGAAAGTAGCAACCAACCTTTTAATATTTCTCTGTCAGAAACGTGTTTCTTTGGTGCGTCTACAATAAGTTTTGAAAACTTTCTTAAAATTTCATCTTCAGAAATTAAATCATTTTCAGAAATTTCATCATGAAGTTTTAATAGAGCCGTGTGAACTTTATCAGCAAGATATTTGTCTATATACCATCTTGGATTGAATCTGTCGTCTTCTTTTTCTTTAGTGAATTCATCACCCAAAACAAGCAAAAGATGTATATGGTTTTTTTCATCTTCCTTTGTTGAAAGACGATTAAAAAGTTGATCTTCTTGAACTATCCCACCAAGAGAATCTATTGAGGACAAAAGTTCATCAAATATTTTCCTTTCCTTTGTCATCAAACCAGACTGTTTAATTTTATCTATAGCATAATTTTCTATCTGTCTTACTCTCTCTCTTGTGATCCCATAATTCTGACCGATTGATTCAAGGGTCATTTTCTTTGGATCAGATCCAAGTCCGTAACGACTAACAACCACCGTATAAGCTCTTTCCGGCAATATTTCTATAAGTTTTTTTGTAACTTGTTTTGGTTTTGTTTGTAATGTATTCATAAACTATAAATTTTATTTATCTCCTAATTTATCCTTATTTTCAAGGATATCATAAAAATACCATGCTGTCAAAAAATAAGCAATGGGTATATATAACCTATTGGATATTTATATTATTATAATACACCTTTTTAAACCTATTGTCAAATGGTTACAATGTTAACTAATTTCCCCTTTATATATATGATTTTTTTGATTTTTTCCCCGTTAATCCATTTTGATACAGATTCAAGAGAGACTGCTTTTTCTTTTATCTCTTCTTCTGTTGAAAAATTTTTAATTTCAAAAGAGGCTCTCATTTTCCCATTGATTTGAACTATTATGTTTACATTTTCATCTTCAAATATTTCTCCAATAGAAGGCCATGCTTCAAAATGAACAGATTTTTTTTCTCCAATTTCTTGCCAAAGCTCTTCCGTAATATGCGGAGCAAAAGGCGAAAGAATTTTCAAAAACTTTTTATAAGAATCTTTTGAAATTGTATTTTTATCATAAACAAAATTTAAAAACATCATCATAGAGCTCACTGCCGTATTAAATTTAATATTTTCAATATCTTCACCAACTTTTTTAATTGTCTTGTTTAAAAAATTATCTATTTCTTTGTTAGCATCACCTTTTTCATTTATTTTTTCAGATAATCCCCAAACTTTTTCAATAAATCTTCTCGTTCCGACAACTCCGTCAGAATTCCAACTTGTTTGTTGATCAAATGGACCTAAAAACATTTCATACAATCTAAACGAATCTGCTCCAAATCTTTCAATTATGTCATCGGGATTAATTACATTTCCTCTGGACTTTGACATCTTCTCTCCTCCATCGCCAAGAATCATTCCATGTGATGTTCTTTTTACATAAGGCTCGTCAGTTGGAACCAAACCAATATCAAATAAAAACTTATGCCAAAAACGAGAGTAAAGTAAATGAAGAGTCGTGTGTTCCATTCCTCCGTTATACCAATCTACTGGAGTCCAATATTTCAATTTCTTTTTATCTGCAAAAACCTTATCATTTTTGGGGTCGGTGTATCTTAACCAATACCAAGAGGAGCCAGCCCAATTCGGCATTGTGTCTGTCTCTCTTTTTGCTGAACCACCACATTTTGGACATTTAACATTTACCCATTTTTCAAGCGAGGCAAGTGGTGATTCTCCAGAATCAGTCGGTTCATATTTTTTAACATCTGGAAGCTCAACAGGAAGTTGGTCTTCTGGAATAGGAACCCAAGCACATTTTTCACAGAAAACAAGTGGAATAGGTTCTCCCCAATATCTTTGTCTTGAAAAAATCCAATCGCGTAATTTATAGGTTGTTTTAAAACGAGCTACACCTTTTCCCCCTAACCATTCCGTAATTTTTGGACGAGCTTCTGCTGAAGACATTCCATCAAATTGGGCAGAATTTATAAGAGTTCCTTCTTCTGTAAAACATTTTCTTAAATTTTTTACTTCTTCCCATAATTTATCGTCATTAGGTCTTAAAGAAACTTTTAATGGTATACCGAACTTTTTAGCCATTTCAAAATCTCTTTCATCATGAGCATCAGCAAAAACGACACCCGTTCCGTAGTCAACTAAAACAAAATCTGCAATCCATATTGGCATTTTTTCATCAGTTGCTGGATTTATCGCATATGAACCAGTAAAGACACCCGTTTTTTCTCTTTCTTCTGACATTCTATCTATTTGTGAAATTTTTGATGCATTTTTTCTATATTCAAATACTTTTTCTCTGTATTCTTCTTTTGTAATTTTTTCTACCAAATCATGTTCTGGTGCTATCACAAGAAATGTCCCTGAAAAAATTGTATCTACACGAGTTGTAAAAACAGAAATTATCTTATCCGAGTTTTCTATTTTAAAATCTATTTCTGTTCCGTGACTCTTGCCTATCCAATTTCTCTGTTGAATTTTTATTTTTTCCAAAAATTCCGTTTTGTCCAAATCATCATAAAGTCTGTCGGCATATTTTGTTATTGCTAACATCCATTGTTCCTTTTCTCTTTTCTCAACCTGTCCTCCACATCTTTCACACACACTATTAACAACTTCTTCATTTGCTAGACCAATTTTACAACTCAAACACCAATTGATTGGCATTCTTTTTTTGTATGCAAGCCCATGTTTAAAAAATTGTAAAAAAATCCATTGGGTCCATTTGTAATATTCGGGAGATGATGTATTAATTTCGCGAGACCAATCAAAAGAAAAGCCAAGTGCCTTTAATTGCTTTCTAAAATTGTCAGTATTTTTTTTAGTTATTATTTTTGGATTTATTCCAGTTTTAATCGCATAATTTTCTGTTGGCAAACCAAAAGCATCCCACCCTATTGGATATAAAACATTAAATCCCTCCATTCTCTTTTTTCGCGCAACAATATCAAGCGCAGTATAACTTCTCACGTGCCCTACATGTAATCCTTCTCCTGAGGCATATGGGAATTCGATTAGGACATAAAATTTCTGTTTATTTTTGTCTTCTTTTGTATTGTAGATTTTACCTTCTTCCCACACCTTAGACCATTTACTCTCTATCTTTTTGTGATCATAGTTTTTCTGTTTACCCCGTAAGAAACCTGTGTCTTTAGACACAGAAAGTTTCTTTCGGGGCCACTTACTCTCTATTTTGGAATGGTCGTACTTTTTCATTATATTTTATCCCGTGAAATAAAAACCTTTAGGTTTTATGATGCTAAAGCATCATATTCCACAGGATGAATTATACAATAAATTTATTGCAAAAAAAAATATTTTATATTAGAATAACATTGGTTCTTTAGAGAACCAGTAAAAGTTCCTTTTCTTAAAAATTGGAGGAACTAAATGAAAAATTTGCTAAAGCGAAAACGAGGGCTTGTTGTAGGAACAAGTAACCTCTTCTTAGGCATCTTTTTAAGGGGACAATCAAAAGTTGTCCCCTTTTATTGCTTTTTTAAAAAGACATGCTAAATTATAAATAACCCTAACGGGAGTTCATTTAAGATAAAAAGAGCTGAACATCTCCCAGTTTTTAATTGGAGAGAGATTCATACGATGAAGAAGCAAAAGCGCAGACGTAATCTGCGCTTTTTTTTATTTTCCTTGATTTATGATATTATTATTTGTGGACATAGTACTATAACTCAGTGAGGTACATGCTCCATATCCCCACAGGTAAAGATCGGCAAAGGGAGATTTTTTATGAATGTATTTATTATGAGTTTGTCAGTTAAATAACTCACCTCAACATAGAGATTATTTAACAAGCCGGGGTACTCTGAACCCCCGGCTCTTTTATTTAACGGGATAGATTTTTTTAAAAATTATAGTGGTTTAGGGTATGGTGGATACAAATCTTTATCTATCGTCCTTTCAAAACAAGTTCTGCCCTCTTTGTGGTCCCAAGATTCATTTATTCCTCCACCAAGATAAGGACGAGATGAAACCGCTATGTCTTTCCCACCATAATAATTTATCATTGGCATAATTCCTCCTCCATTAGAATATTCCACCCAGCCCTGCGGAATGGGTAATGCAAATGTCGCACAAAGTTCAAATTTAAGTTTGTCTTTTACAAAATATTCATAAGTATTTCCTTTTTCAAATTCTGGGTCAACTGGCAACGAATACCCAGATATTGGATTGGACAGGTCAGAAAGTTTTTCAGGCAATTTTTCTTTTGATTGCCAATGATAAATAACTTGATATTGAATACTTTGAAGGTCACCTATTCGTCTATCGTCTAACCTAAGTTGTCTTTGCTTTGCGGGACTTCCCATAATCATAAAACTGAAAACAATCGCTCCGACGGCAAGAACTGCACCAACTATTGTAAAAATTAAACCCTTTTTAGATAAAGAATTTTTTTCTCTAAGTAAAAATATATAATAAGTACCAACCAAGCCGGCAACTATGAGTGTAATTATTACTTTTAAAATAAATCGTGTGGTTATTTCGCCTGAAATAAAATATTTAATAAGAGTAACCAAGTCCACCATTATTGTGATTGTGGAAAGAAATAAAATAATGTATATCACCCATTTTCTTATAACTTCATCTACATGGCCCATAACTCCTTTCGCATATTTTCTCCAAAAATAAGAAACGACAATAAAGACTGGGAAAAATATAATGAGAGTCGCGAGTGCCATGCGAATTCCTTCATATTCATAAGTTGAGTACCCATATTGATAACTTGCATTCAAAACATCTGGAAAGCGTTTGTTAAGTGTTTCAAAAACGAGATTGAGAAATGATGTGACTGAAGTTATTAATGTTATTAATATCCCCAAACACAAAAAGAAAAACCCTACACTTAATTTTGGTTTATTTGATTCCATAATGTGTATATTATAACATTTTTTTAAAATTTAACATTTCATTAGTAATTAGTAATTAGAAATTAAAAATTATTGAATTCAAAATCATCAGATTTTGAATTCAACCACGTCCCCATCTTTCACAACATATTCCTTCCCTTCCGTTCTAACCAATCCCCTTGCTCTCGCGTTTGCATACGAACCAGAATCAACTAAATCTTTCCAATTTATAATTTCTGCACGAATAAATTTATCTTTAAAATCAGTGTGAATCGCCATCCCTGCCTCCGGCGCGCTTGAATTTCTTTTTATGGTCCATGCTCTTGTTTCATCTTCGCCAGTCGTCAAAAATGTTATCAAGTCCAAAGCCAAGTAACCCTTTTTTATAAGTTCATTTGTTCCATCATCAAAAATATTTAATTCCTTTCTAAATTCTTTTGCGTCCTCAACACTTAAGTCCTTTAACTCATTTTCAATCCCAGCGTCAACAATAACAAACTCCGAACCGGTGTCTTTAAAAAAATTCATCAATTTTTCATATCTTTCGTCTTTTATTTCACACACATCCTTGCAACCACTTTTCTTATTTAAAACATATATTATTTTTTTTGATGTAAGAAGATTTAAATTTTTCAAAACTTCTTTTTCTTCTTTATTTAAATCAAGTATAGACGCGAGTTTTCCTTCATTCAAAATCTTATACATCTTTTTTAAAACCCCCTCTTCAAAAATTGCTTTCTTATCTCCCTTCTTAACATCCTTTGCCAAACTATTTATTCTTTTTGAAACTGCTTGAAAATCAGACATTATTAATTCCAAATTTATTATTTCAATATCTTTGAGCGGGTCTATTTCATTATGAACGTGTGTTATATTCTTGTCTTCGAATATTCTCACAACTTCTGCGATTGCATCGGTTTCCCTTATGTTTGCTAAAAATTGATTTCCAAGCCCTTCACCTTCAGACGCTCCTTTTACAAGACCTGCAATATCAACAAATTCCACAACCGCTGGAATTTTCTTTTTTGAATTTGAAAATTTATTTAATATTTCCATTCGTTCGTCGGGTACGGGAACAATACCCACGGATGGGTCAATTGTGCAGAAAGGATAATTCTCCGCCGGAACGGATTTTTTCGTCAGCGCATTAAATAGCGTAGATTTCCCAACGTTTGGTAAACCAACAATTCCTATACTAATATTCATTTCTAAAATATACCAAATTTTCTTTGAATTTGATAATTATTTTTTATAACATTATTTTATATAACTGATAGCTATATCCGAAGTAATAATACCTACCAATACACCAATTAAAATTGACACTAAAATAATTACTAGTGATCCTAAAACACTACTTATATTAAGTTTTTTTATTAAATATTTATATAGTGATGACGAATAAAACAAAGAGTGAATATAAAGAGAAAACACCGCGTATGATAAAAAAGTTATAGGATAAAGATACCAACTTTTATTTGTGACTTGTAAATACATAAGCAACCCCAAAATTATGAGCCATTCTAAAATAAAAAACCATCTATTTGCAAATTTTTCTATTTTTGTTTCATTTACTGTTATTTTTTTTGTTAGCCAGTCAGTTTTCATTGCATTATTTTAGAAATCTTCCAATCAGTAAAATTTTCATTTATTTCAATCTTGTGTGTTATTGATTGAATTCCAAAAGAATCTCTGAACTCTGTCACAATATAAGAATATCCATCTTTGCAAGAATTTAAAAGACCAACACAAAAAACAGCTTCAAAATTATGTCGTCTAAAAATACTTTCTCGTATTTGTTTTCTAAAAAATTTACCAGCTCCGTCAAAAAATACAATAAGCAGTTTCCCTTGTGCATAACTAGAACCCCTTGAAATCTTTAAATTTATTGCATCAATAATTCGTTGCTCTCCATTGGGTAATTTTTTACCTTTCGGAATATCTAATGCAGAAACATGTTCTGTTGGGAAAATTCCTTTTATACTTCCATTTACTATATCTACTATAAACCCGTCTCCTTCAACACTATCAGCAAAAGTTATGTCCCTGCCATATAATTTACATAAAACAACAGACACCAACCAGTTTCCCCACACTTCCCTTGGTAATAAATTGAAATTATTTAATTTCCTACCATTCCAAAGCCATTTAGGATTTTTCACCATTAGCTCAAAATCCTTTAAAACAACTTTCAAATCCTTAACTAATCTAAATTTTTCCATTTTTTTGTTTACAATTTCATAAATTAGGAGAAAAAATGTTTAAAATCAGTTTCAGAAAATTTAACCTTAAATCTAGGATTCTCTAGGCAGAAGTATCTATTGAAATCTTTATTCCAGTAGATAACTGCACTTATGTTTGACCCCATCTTATCAAAAAGCCCAATTTTCTTTTTTTGAAAACCAATCCACTTTTCTAATCTTATGTCATAGCTTAAATATGAGCCATGGAAAAGTGCCGACATCCGAATCTGATCTACATTAGATCCACCAACAAGAAGTAGGCGTGGATATTTATATTTATCCTTTATATTTTTAAACTTTTTACTACAGCTCTGTATGAAGGTCTTGAATGGCCCCCACAACTCGGTATAAAAATCTATGGTGTCATTTATAATAATCCCACTTTGATGTTTTTTTTGCAGGGCTTCTCTCCTCGTATCTATTTCTTTCTCTCGTTTTGCATTCGTAAAATTAGTAAGCGTTTTCACTTCAACAAAACAAAAAAGTTTTTCTTTTTTAATCAAAAAATCTGGACAATTTCCTTTTGAATTTATGAGATATTTGATTCTCAATGACTCATTTTCTACCAAATCTAATTTTTGACAAAAAATATTATTTTTCTTACAAAAACTAGAAAAATCATTCTCTGATTTTTTTGATGCTTCTATTTTATAAAGTTCCTTCCATGTTTTTTTGGTTTGATAAGTGGTTTTCATAATAATATAAATAAACTAAACATTAAAACACTCAATATTAGAAATACATAGAGTGTTTCTGGCCACCAATCTGCTCTAAATTGTTTTTCTTGTAATGGACGACTCCAGAAAAAATTTTATCTTGTCTTTGTCCATTTTATAGATTAATTTTCCTTTGTTTCTCTTTTCATAATTTCTTTTGTAAAATTATTGGAAGAATTTTCATAAAATTATTTCAGTAGTTCATATTCGAATAATTTTGGTGTAATATATTTTGCATAATATACTTTCAATTTTTTCTTGAGATTTTCTAATTCACCATTAAGCGTCGGGTAATCATGAACTGTTTTTTCATTTTCATCCTTCTCTGATGTATTTAATTCTATTTCAATTTGGTAAGGACCATATGCTAATTTTTTATTATAATTTTCCGTCTTTCTTGCTTCAACCAAAACACCTTCCCAAATCTTAATCAATTCTTTTTCGTCACTATTTAATTTAAATTTTCCAAGCTGTTCACTTGCTAATGTGTCATTATTGAAACATAGCTCATTTTTATAGAATCGTTTATCACTCCCTGTGAAAGAGATGCATTTATTATATCGAGACAGACATGTGAAGATAAAACATGATTTTAAGAAATCTTTATCTTTTGTATATTTTTCACCACTATCTGAGGACTTAAAAATAGTACCATTTTCATACCATTTTTCTTCGATTGGATATTTACCAACAGCAAAAAGTGGAAGTTTTTCAAGAAAATTATCAGAGCGTAAATAAAAACCATTACCATTATAAATAGCTGTTCTAAATAAATTTGATAACATTCTTGGGTTTTCAAAAGAAAAAGATTGTGCTACTAAATAACCAATAATGTTTTTGTTAAACAATGGAGAGATTCTGATTTTTACATCTTTACTTTCTTTTCCATCATATCCAACAGTAATCCCTTTTTTATCGTCAGTAAATGGTCTTTTATCATATAAATCAGACAATAACTTATTAACTTTTTTTAACTTAATTTTTTGTAAAAATTTTGCTTCATCATCTAGGGTATCTAAAGTATTTTTATCGTCTAAATCATAAATCTCCATATCAAAAACGTCTTGTTTCTTATTTAAATTTTTCCACCACACACACGATATGGCCGAAGCGGTTGCATGGAAAAATTTTCTATTAAAAATAAAACCTTTCTGAAAATTTTTATTAACTAAATTTTGTGATTTAAAATATTTGACTGGAGAAAATAAAATGTAACTATCTGTTTCAGATCTTAAATATTTTTTAATACCAGACCAAATAAATAAATTGGCTAGATCATTTCTTGCTACACCTTTAATCTCCTTCTTCATTTCTTCTGCTATAAAACTTTTTTTCCAAATAGCACCTCTTTCTGTTCTCGCCTCATTTGTTTGAATAGCTCCGGCTTCTGCATACGGTGGGTTTTCAAACAAAATTACAGTACATTTTGGATTATCAATATGTTGTTTAATAATTTCATTATTTATAAAATCTTCACTTAACGCATCTGCATTTACTACAAAACCAGCAGAAAATTCTACATTATCATCAGTTGGTGGAATAATGTGACGGACTCGTCCATTAAAACGCTCTAACAAAACCTTATATTCGTAGTATTCATAGGTGCTAACTATAGTGTGTTCTAATTCTTCATCAGAAAGTTCTGACTCTAGACTCCCAGTCCCCGCACAGCGATCTAAAATAATATAGTCGTTACCCTTTGGAACAAGTTTAATTGCCTCACGGACAAGTTCTACAGATTTTTTTGCATAAGCAGGTGGTGTAAAAAACGCACCGAGTTCTTTCTTTATCAAATTATCATTCAACTTGTCCATCAAATACTTAAATTTGATATTTGTTTTTTCTTTAAACGGCAAAATATAATCTCTAAACTTTATTGGCTTACGGATTTCTCCACCATCTCTATCATCAAGAAAATCACCTTTCTTCGCAGTTGGGTTTTCTCGGTAAAATTTTTCTGCCCATCCAACAATACAGTCCTCATTAATTTTAATCTTTGTAAAATTATTTTCTTTTAATAACTTCAAAACTTTATCTGCACCTATACTCATTGAGTAATCAATTTCAATAGGCTGATTTTTAATTGCAAAACCATCATTATTCTTACTAGCCCCACCATAATAAATTTCATGAATTTCACCAAAATAATCTCCACTGTCAAAAATGTACATTTTACTTTGATTTAACGAAACAAGTAAAATATTTTTTGGTACTGGATGACCAGTAATTCTCAATCTTGAACAATATTTAATAGCTTGAAAAAGTACTTGTTGAGTGTTGTTAATATTTGGTTTAAATTCGAAAATATTACCTTTATATACGCCATCAGTATTTGCAATTAAAACATCATTCTCATCAAGATTGATTCCAAAATTATGAAAGAAATGAAGTTGACCTTCTCGTTCAGTGGTAAATATTTTATTTGATGTTTTTTTATTCATATCTTTATTTAGCTAAACCTCTATTTATATTCTACCATTTTAGAAAACTTTTTAAAAATTTTTTGAAAAAATTTGAATAATCCTCCAAATTCTCAAAATTCCCTAAAAACACTATTTGTTTTATATTGAACTATTCAACCATTTAATTAAATTAGAAAATACATATGGAAATGAAACTATTCAACTATTTAATTAAATTAGAAAATACATTTTTCGTCGCTAAACTTCACTATTCAACTATTTAATTAAATTAGAGAATGGTTTCCTGGAGAGAATAGTTAAGTCACGCACGTTTTGGACACGGTATATGGCTTAAATTAATAATATTTTCTATAAAAAATACATGTCCTGTCCATAGCCACCAATACCAATATATTCCGCCTCACCTTTCAAAATAGATTCGTATGATTTACAAGCAAAACATCCTTTATCTCCGCGCGAACAATTAAAAGTTTCTTTTTCTCTGGCTTCTTTAACTTTCAAAGCAACCGTGAGTACTTTTTCTTTAGCTTCATTAATATCGGGCAATGTCATCTCTGTTGGTTTATCATCTTTATTAAGATACCAATATGACGCCCCAGAAATTTTTCGTTTTTGTAATGCACTTAGAAGCAAGAGATAAATTGGGAGTTGAAGTGAATCTTCAGCTTCGTCGTTTTTGCCAGTTTTAAAATCAAGAATACGAACGCTGTCATCTTCTTCAATATATTCCAACCAATCAACAAGCCCACAAAGTATTATATTTTCATCTTCAGAAAGGTAAAAATTTGGTGGCATATTATTATGTCCTTGCTTTATTTTAATGGTTTTATTTGCAATCGGTCCCGGATTTTTTATAACTCGTTTTATCATCTCAATGCCTCGTTTTTTAATCTTGGCTTCTTCGTCGCTATTTTTAAATCCACCTTTTCTCCCAGACACTTGTAACCAAGCAACTTCAAAATCAGCTAATAAATCTCGTTTCATTCTTTCTTCAACTGGAACATTTTTTAATGACTCAAGGATTGTATGCACCGCTTGGCCAAGAGAAAGCGCAGGATTAACAATATTTATTTTTCTTCCCGTTTTGGTGTCTTTATAAACATTATGCAGATAATAAGCCCGTGGACATTTTAAGAAATCTCCAATGGAAGAATGTGATACCCATATAGATTTGTATTTATCTGGCGCCATAATTTTAAATATAAAGATTTATGAATCAGTTTCTTTTTTCATAAAGTTTTTCTATACCTTACATAGTTTAAAATACACCAAATTTTCTATAAATTCAATAATCTCTTTATATACCAAAACTATTCAACCATTTAATTAAATTAGAAAATACATTTTTCATCGCTAAACTTCACTATTCAACTATTTAATTAAATTAGAAAATACATTTTTAATCGCTAAACTTCACTATTCAACTATTTAATTAAATTAGAAAATAGTTTCCTGTGGGGCATGAAAAATATCAAAATAAAAATTAAAGTGTTGAAACAATATTCGAAACAAAATTTGGTAATGGTTTATTTAAAAAATAATAAACCAATAAACCTCTCTGGTCTGAAGATAATATATCTGCTCTTTCTAAAAGTTTGAGATGTTTCGAGATGGCCTGTATAGAAATCTTCAATTCTTCGGCTATATCACCTACCGACATTTCTCCGTTCTTTTTTAACAACGAAACAATTGCTAATCTACGATAATTTGCTATCGCTTTTATTGATGTTTCTACTTTTTTAAATTGTTTTGCCTCAATCATGTTTTTGATATTTTTAATTTCTAATATTTCAAAAATATATTATATCTCTTAAAAATCCATCATACAACTATTCAATTGAATTAGAGAATGGGAAAAGATAAAAATATTTTTTGATTTTTTAAAAAGTTTGAATAATTATTTTTTTATACATTCATCCCTGCGACATAACCAGTGGTCCAACAAAGTTGGAGAGAAAAACCACCTGATGGACGATTGATGTTGAGTAAGTCTCCTGTGATAAAAAGATTTGGATGAATACGCGAGCGCATTGTTCGTGTATCAATTTCGTTTAACATTACTCCCCCATCTGACACAACCGCCCTATCAAAACCCATTAGGCCAGAAACCGTGAGTGGCATGGCCTTGAGTAAATCAACAATTTTTTTACGTTCTTCTTTTTCTATACTATGAACTTTTTTCCCAAGATCCAAATCTAATTTAGGAAGTAATAATTCAAGAGCTGGAAATAATCCGTGTGGTGTAATTTCTGGTAAAACATTTTTAAGAGTTTTATTTTTGTTTTTATTAAAAGTTTTTACAATTTCTTTTTCAAGTGCCCCAAGATCAGTGTGAGGATAAGTATCAATTGTTGCAGTAACAACTCCAGCTTTTAATAAATCTTTAACTTGTCTAGAGCTATTTAAAATAAGAGGTCCGGACAAACCAAAATGAGTAAAAAGAATTTTTCCCATTTTGCTAAACTTCTTTACTCCATCAAGAAAGAAAGTAATTTTCATAAATGATAGAGTCACACCAGACAAATCTTTAACCCATTTTTCTCGTACTGAAAAAGGTACAATATCGGGCGACGCTTCTTTAACCTTGTGTCCAAGAGATTTGAGCCAAGTGAAACCATCACCGGTCGCTCCTAATTCTGGATGTGAAAAACCACCTGTCGCCAATATTAAAGAATTGCAATAATATTTTTCTTTTCCAGCCATTACTCCAACTATTTTATTTTCGTTTGTTAAAATTTTTGAAGTTTTTTGATTTGTTTTAACAATCACTCCATTTTTTTTCATAAATTTTTCTAAAACACGAAAAACATCTTCAGCTTTCTGGCTCACTGGAAAAACTCTTTTTCTAGCTTCAATCACAAGTGGTAGTCCACGTTCCTCAAAAAAATTAAATGTATCTTTAACTCCAAATTTTGCAAAAGCTGAATATAAAAAATCTTTAGCCGAACCATAATGTCTAATAAAAGTTTCTCTGTCTTCTTCTGCGTTCGTAATATTACAACGACCTCCACCGGTCGCTTTTAATTTATCACCAAGATGTTCATTTTTTTCTATAAGTAACACGCGAAGTCCTCGTCTAGCAGAAAAACCGGAAGCCATCATCCCAGACGGCCCACCACCAACGACAATAACGTCAAAAGTATTATCGGTTACGTTTGAATGAGTTTTTTTAATCATAAAATAACAATTATTTTATGCCCTTTAGTTCTTTTTCGTATTTTCCTGCCCTGTTAAATAATTTGCCGACGGCAAATTCCTGCTTTGCCCGTACGGGCGAGACAGGATTTAATAGGGTAAACATTTTCCATATTTGATCTTGTGGCAATTTTTTTAATTGCATTTTCATTAAATTTTTAATAAAAAATTCTTTCATATTATTTAAAGTAGAATTTATTTGTTTGTCGTTTTTAACTTTTCGACAAGAATATCTATTTTTAGTTTTATCTTTTTAATTATATCCGTTATTTCTTTTGGATTATTCTTTTTAACATCTTTAATATTCCATTGAATAATTTGTCTGTTTAATCCAAAATTGTTAAAAATTTTTTTAGGTACATCATCTGCAACTATTACAATTATGTTTTGTTGAATGAGAAGTTCGATGCTCAGCCCATTTGGTTTCCCTTTCATTGAGACACCAAGTTCTTTGGCTATTTTTATTTTTTCTGGGCTAAGTGAGGTTCCTTTTATTAAACCGGCTGATTTTACTTTTATTTTTTTATTTTTGTTTATTTTTTTAAAATAACCTTCAGCTATCTTACTTCTAAATCTGTTGTATTTACATATAAATAACAAGTTTATTTGTTTTGAATTTGTAGTAATCATTTTTATAAATTTGAGATATTAGATTTTAGATTTGAAATAAATTAGATGTCTATATTTGCAGATTTAGCATTTGATTGAATAAATGATTTTCTAATTGTTACATCGGTTCCCATTAAAATATCAAAAATTTTGTCGGCTTCTCTTGCATCATCTATATTTACTCTTTTAAGAACTCTGTTATTTGGATCCATTGTTGTCTCCCACAATTCATCCGGATTCATTTCACCGAGACCTTTGTATCTTTGAACACTAACTTTTTTCTGACTCTTTGCTTGCTTTTCATCTTCCTTTCCTTTTGTCTCTTCGGTTTCGGGCAATTCCTGTACTTCGTCAGGATTTTCAATTTCTTCAGAAGATTCTATTTTATTTTGTTTAAAATATTTATCCTTGTCATTATCATTATAAAAATAAGTTGCTTCTTTACCCAATTTAACTTTATACAAAGGTGGCTGAGCAATATACAAAAACCCACCTTCTATAATTTGAACAAAGTGTCTGTAAAAAAGTGTCAGCAAAAGTGTGCGAATGTGAGAACCGTCAACATCAGCATCTGTTGCGATTATTACTTTATGATATCTTAATTTGCTTATATCAAAAGTATCTCCTATAGCGGTACCGAGGGCTATAATTAAATTTTTTACCTGTTCTGAATCCAAAATTTTATCAAGACGAGCTCTTTCAACATTTAAAATTTTTCCTCTCAACGGCAAGATAGCTTGAGTTCTTCTATCACGCCCAGTCTTTGCAGAACCACCGGCCGAATCTCCCTCAACTATGAAAAGTTCCGAATCTTCAGCATCTTTACTTTGGCAATCCGCCAATTTTCCAGGAAGGGTCATCCCTTCAAGAGCTCCTTTTCTCAAGACACTATCTTTTGCGGCTTTAGCAGCCTTTCTAGCTCTAAGAGCCAAAATTACCTTATTAACAATCATTCTGGCGTCGTCTGGGTTTTCTTCCATAAAGCTAGAGAGGGCGTCTCCGAACACGGTTTCAACGGCGCCTCTTGCTTCAACGCTTCCTAACTTTGCTTTTGTTTGCCCTTCAAATTGTATCTCTCTTAATTTAACAGATATCACCGCAGTCATGCCTTCTATAACATCATCTCCTGTAAAGTTTTCGTCTTTTTCTTTTAGTAAATTATTTTTTCTTGCGTATGAATTTAAGGTTCTTGTGAGTGCGGTCTTAAAACCTGTTATATGCATTCCACCTTCAGAGTTATAAATATTATTCGCAAACGGAAGAATTCTTGATGAAATATCATCAACATATTGAAAAGCTAATTCAACAAAAACATTTTCTGCTTCTTTATTTACATAAAAAATATTCTTGTGGATTTTTTTGAATGTTTCGTTATAAAAATTTATTAGAGAAACAAGTCCTCCTTCAAAATAAAAAGAAGTTGATGGAACATCTAGAGAATCTTCTTTTAAAAAGAATAGGGATGAATCATCAATTTTATTTTTGCTTTCTCGCGCATCAATAACTGAAATTCTCAAACCTCTCACAAGATACGCCTGTTGTCGCATGTGACCGATAATTTTATTCCAATTGAAAGAAATTTCTTTAAATATTTCGGGATCGGGTTCAAATGTAATTATCGTTCCGTGTTCTTTTGATGCTCCAACTTTTTTTACATTCGCTTTCTTTTTACCTTTTGAATATTCCTGAATATATTTAAAACCATCTCTGTGAACTTCAGCTTTCATATAAATTGAAAGTGCATTTACAACAGATGCTCCAACTCCGTGCAAACCTCCGGAAATTTTGTAAGCTTTATTATCAAATTTTCCTCCTGCGTGAAGTGTTAACATTATTGTTTCAAGTGCTGAAACTTTTGTTTGTTTGTGAACGTCTATAGGAATTCCTCTTCCATTATCAACAATACGAACCCTGTTTTCTGGAAGAAGTGCAATTTCAATATGGTCAGCAAAACCGCCCATAGCCTCGTCGCGACCATTATCAAAAATCTCAACTATTAGGTGATGTAGCCCGTCTGGCCCAGTTGTTCCAATATACATCCCGGGTCTCTTTCTGACAGGTTCTAGACCCTCAAGGACGGTAATATCAGACGCACTGTAGCCAGAACTTGTTTCAGTTTTTAGTGGTGTTTTTTTGTTCTTTTTTAGAGCCATTTTTTGTGAGAATTTTAGTGTATTTAAACAAAATAGCGCCTTTCAGCGACATGTGTATTATAGCAAAAATTCCTTTCAAAATAAAGGGGTTTTTGCTATTTGTGTGCATAAATTTAAATGCCCCACTGGGGCATTTAAATCCATCCCAGTTAAATATGCTTCGCATTTAACGGGACAAGTAATTTTTCTTTTTTTATGCTCTAGCGGAGCATTTGAATCCAAAATATACTTATTTTTTGCCTTATTATTTTTACCTAACTTCCCACCCCTTTTTAATTATTTTGTTTTCTATTTTTTTCATCACTTCATTTACCTCATCGTCTGTTAAGGTCTTGTCCTGTGATTGAAAAACCAACCGAAACGCGTATGAAACCTTGTTATCTTTTTTATATTCATCAAATAATTTACTTTGCATAAGCAATTCACCAGAATTTTGTTTTATTAACGCTAACACTTCCCCACTTTCTGTTTTTATAGGAACCCAAACTGCAATGTCTCTCAAGACAAATGGGTATTGAGAAATGTTTTTATACTTCTTATTTGTGTCTTTATAATTTTCAGAAAATTCTTTAAATAATTTTTCGTATGAATTAACTTCTGGAAGTTTTTCAATTAATTTATCTATATCAATTTCGAAAATTACTTCATCATAAAATTCACCATACTCCGTATGATCAAATTCTTCTTTATTCAGTATTTTTCTCAACTTTTCTTTAATATTGAACAAATATTCCTTTAGGTTTTCTTTTTTGAATTTTATACCGAAAGATAAACAGAGAGTTTCTTTTTCTCTCTTATAAATTTTATCAATTTCAAAAATTTTAATCTCATTAAGAGCCAGAATGTCAGAATGCTTATAATTAAAAAATATACTATTTCTTAATTGTTTTTTTGTAGTATCTCTCAAATATTTTTTATCGCTTGCCAAAGGATTTAATAACTCAATTTCTCCTTCGTTAACAAACGCGTAATTGTAGACCTCTGAAAATCCTTCGCTTACAAAAAAGTTCTTTATTAAATTTGAATAATAAAATATTTTATCTTTTTTTGCTTCAGAATCCTTTTTTGGTAAATCGTAAGAAACATTTTCATAACCAAAAATTCTTCCAATTTCTTCAACTAAATCTTCTTTAATTCTTAAGTCATTTCTGTAATAAGGGATTGTTAAAACATATCTTTCTTCATTGTCTGTAAATCTTCTATAACCAACAATTGTTTTAAAAGATAGATTATTTTCTATGTTTTGAATATCAACCTTATTTCCATTAAATCTTGATGTATGCAAAACCTTTCCATCACCTAAACATAAACCGCAATGGTCAACCCCCTCCTTAACTTTTGTTCCTTTTATAAAATCTACCGTTTCATAATGAATTTTTCCATTCCTCGTATTTAAAAATACTATGTCACCAAATTTTGCTTCATTTTCAGAAATTTCTTTTCCAAAAACGTATTGGTCAACTGAAACTCTTGGAATTTGAATCCCAGCCTGTGCAAACAAATACGCGGTTAAGGACGAGCAATCAAAATAATTTGGTGCATCAAAACTTACACTTGAACCAAATTTGTAAGGCTTGCCTTCAACTTGTGAAATTAATTTTTTAATTTCATTAAGTGGTTTTATTTTTTTATATTCAAATCCGAGTTTGTCTAAAATTTTTTCAAATTCTTTTTCTCTTATCTCGGTCCCTAAAATTTTATTAACCTCATCAATTGAAATTCCTATTTTGTATGGATTTGATTTTCTTGGATATTCGTCCAAAATTTCTTCGCTCACTTTTCCACCAGACAATTCTGAAACAAGTTGGGATAATCTTTGCATAGCTGTGTAAACCAATTCAGAACTTACATCTGCTTCAAATCTTTTTGATGCTTCTGTTTGTAATCCTAATTTTTTAGAAGTTCTTCTTATGCTCTTAGGATTAAAACTACAAACTGATAAAACAATTTTTTTTGTCTTTTCATCTATTCCAGTGTCTATTCCTCCTTTTATTCCAGCTATATCAAGCGGTTTTTCTCCATCGTGAATTACTAAGACATTTTCATCTAGAACATAATGATTTTCATCAAGTGTTGTTATTTGTTCTGCTTTTTCTGCTAATTTTATTGAAATATTTTTTTTGTCATTCTTCCCAGTTGCTAATTTATCAAAATCAAAAGCATGAACAGGTTGCCCCGTTTCCATCATTACAAAATTTGTTGCATCAACAATGTTATTTATAGATTTTTGTCCAAATTTTGATAATTTTTCCTTAAGCCAATCTGGTGATTCTTTTACTCTGACATCGACAACAAGTCGTTTTGTTGCTCGTCTGCATTCATTTGGATTTTCAATTTTTAAAGTTAAAAAATCTGATGATTTTAAACTTTTGTCTGCTTGTAATTTATCTAAGTCTGGAAATTTTGTTTTTAAATCAAAAAGCATTCCAATTTCTCGCGCAATCCCAAAATAAGAAAGTGAGTCGTGAGCTCTGTTTGGTAAAATATCTACATCAAAAATAAAATCATCTTTGTCTTTTAAAATTTCAGAAACTTCATAAGAGTGCATTGTAAGTGCATTTTTAATTTCTTCCGGTTTTGGAAATTTCCCGCCTGCCAATTGGCGGGCAGGCTTATCAAAATATTCTTGAAGCCATTTATATGAAATAAGCATGATTGTTTTTTAAAATTGATTTATCAATCTCAAATCCCCAGAATAAAGCATTCTTATATCTGGAATTTCGTATTTGAGCATAACTAGACGATCTATCCCGACACCAAAGGCAAAACCCTGCCACTCTTGTGGATTAATACCACAATTCTCTAAAACTTTTGGATGAACCATCCCCGCACCCATTATTTCTATCCACCCAGTTCCTTTACATATCGGACAACTTGGATTTATTTTTTCTGAACATTTAAAACAGGTTGCATCAACTTCCAGGCCTGGCTCAACGAATGGAAAATAACTCGGGCGAAAACGGATATCAATTTTTTCTTCAAAAAATTTTTCTAAAAAATCTTTTAAAACCCCCTTAAGAGTTGCAAGTGAAGTATTTGGAGTAATCATAAGTCCTTCCAATTGATAAAATTGTGCCTCGTGTGTTGCATCTGTTGCTTCATATCTAAAAATCTTCCCAGGGACAATAATTTTTATAGGTGGTTTATTATTTTCCATATATCTAATCTGTACCGGAGAAGTGTGTGTTCTTAATAACATCGCAGACTCACGCGGAAATTCACGCGGACTTGTGTTGGTATTTTTATCTGCGTTTACCCTGTTAAATAATTTTGCCTTTGGCAAAATTCCTGCTTCGCAGGATTTAACGGGGTGAATCTGCGGTTTTTTATCTGCGTTAATTTGCGTCTTTAACCAAAAGGTATCCCACATATCTCGTGCCGGATGGTCCGCGGGAATATTAAGTGCATCAAAATTATGATATTCATCCTCTATATGTGGTCCATCTGCAATTTCAAAACCTAAATCGTCAAAAATCTTGCCGATTTTAAACATTGTTATTGTGATAGGATGATAATGTCCTTTTTCTTTGTTTTTATCTTGTTCTGCCATTACATTATAATTTTATATTAAATTTGGTCGTTTTCAAAATAAACAATCTATAATTTATAATTATTTTATTCATTTCAATATACGCCATGGCGTATATTGAAATGTTAATTTAATTTTCTTCGTATGGTTTGTCTAACTTTAATATTTTAAACTTATCTTTCAAACCAATTTCTTTTAGGTAATCAGTAAAGTATTTTGGTAACGGAAATGGTCCTACCCAAACACTTTTTTGTATCAAAATAAAATTAAGAGTTAGCAACTGACGACGAAGCCAGTCTCTTTCCCTTTTCATGGTATGTGGAATATCATATATGAGAAGAAGACTTTTCGGATCATTTCCTTTTGATTCAGAAATAAACGAGGAAAGATATTCTCTCCTGATATACTTTTTTTCTTTTTTATCCTTTATGTAATTATCAGAAACAGGTAATCCAATCATATTTACCCTTAATCCTTTATATTTTAACCGTTTTGAATTATTCATTACGGTTATTATACCAAAATTCACATATACGCCATGGCGTATATGTGAATTTAATATAAAATACTCAACATCTATTCAAAACTTTTGGAGCCGGCACGAGGATTCGAACCCCGGACATCCATTTACTCCGTTAGAACTTTTAAATTTTGGAGCCACTTGTCGGATTCGGACCGACGACCTACGGTTTACAAAACCGTTGCTCTACCAACTGAGCTAAAGTGGCAAAAAATAAACAAATCCCTACTTACTTGAAAACAATATCACAAAAAGTTCTAACGGGGCGAGCAAAAGTGGCGCTCTGCCAACTGAGCTATGCCGGCAAAATATAAATTTATTTTGGCATGATAACAGATTCTAATAAAGCGAGTAAAGCTTTTATTTTTAACTTGTTACGTTTCAATCTAATTTTCAAACTTACTTAAATCCTCGTTGTCTTTATTTTCGCCTAAATTATTTTCCTTTTTAAATTCGGCTATGTTGCTAAGAAATGGCGATATGCTTCCTTTCTTTGTTAGTGTCTTTTCTCCTCTGATTATTTTTATTATTTTTAAATCACTATTTTTTACTCTTTTTATTAAATCATCATAAATTTTAAACAAAAAATATTTTAACTCCTCATAAACTAATTTAGAAACTCTTAACATTGTTCTCTTATTAAAATGTGAGGCAAATATATATAAAATTGAAAGATGTTTTCTTGTCTTTTTTTCTAAATGATTTTTTATATCTTCTGAAATAACAACTCTCCCCTTTTCCGTTTCAAGAATCTTAATAGAAAACAAAATAGATATACCCAACAAAGATATTATAAATAATATATAACTTGTCATAAAAAATTATTTATCTAGAAGTGAAAAACGAACAAATCTTGTTATTTCTATTTTTTCTCCGAATTTTTGTGTTGCTGATTCTATAAGATTTTTTATTGTATTATCAGGATCTTTTATAAAACTCTGTTCAAGTAAAACCTTATCTTTAAAATAAGAAAGCAATTTACCCCCCAAAATTTTCTCCTGAAGTTCTTTTGGTTTATCCTTTATTTCATTTTCAAAGACTTCTGATGCGGTTTTTTTGTCTTTTTCTGTTATTTCTTCCATCTTTATAAAGGTTGGGTTCATTGCTGCAACCTGCATTGCTATATTATATGCTAAATCCTTAAATTCTTTATTTCTTGCAACAAAATCAGTCTCACAAACTAATTCAACCATAGTTCCTATTGTATCCATATGAACATATGTTGATATCACTCCAGCGCCTATTTTTCTATCTGACTTTTTTGAAGCTGTTTCACTTCCCTTCTTTTTTAAAACAACTATTGCTTTTTCAATGTCTCCGCCAACACTTTCCAACGCCTTTTTGCACTGCATTATAGAAACGCCAGTTTTATCGCGTAGTTCTTTTATGAGTTCTGTAGTAATCATATTTTAAAAATTAAATACAAATGAGGTTCTTTATTAAAAAGTTTTACTTGGTTTGAGATACTTTACAAACTTCTATAATTTGATTTACAAAAAAAGTAATACTTGATATAGATGCATCATTCGCTGGAATTGGATAATTTATTACATCAAAATCACAATCTGAATTTGAAAGACTTATTATAGGAATTTTTTTCATTATTGCTTCGCTCACTGCGCTTTTTTCTCTTTTTGAATCTATAACAAAAATAGCACCTGGGAGACTTTCCATTGATATAATTCCACCAAAATTTTCTTCTAACTTTTTGATTTCTCTATCAAAAAGCAATCTTTCCTTTTTTGTATATTTCACATATTCCCCTTTCTCTTTTTTTGTTTTCATATCAACAAGTTTTTTTACTCTTTTTCTTACTTCTGAAAAGTTTGTGAGTGTTCCGCCTATCCATCTCCTAATAACGTACGGTTGTGATACTAAATCTGCAGAATATTGAAGAATGTTTTTAACCTCGCTTTTGCCTGAAATAAAAAGAACCTGTTTCCCGCTATTAACAACAGATTTAATAAATTCTTTTGCTTCTTCAAGCATTTTTTCAGTTTTTTCTAAGTCAAAAATTTCCACCTTGTTCTTTGCACCAAATATATATTTTTTGGCTGATGGGTGTCTTTTTGATTTTGAATAAGCGTAATGGGCCCCAGATTTAAACATCTGTTTTATAAGATCATTTTCTCCTATTTTTTCTACCTTATTTTCCATTTTTTAAATTTATATACCGCAGAAGTTTACCAAAATAATTCTTATTTTGCAAGATGGTTTTCCCAAAAAATAAGGAACGAAGTGACTATATTTTTTGAGAATCCCTCTCTACTTTTGTAACTAATCTACAATTCAATACCAAATGACAGGAAAGTTTGCCTGGTTAAAAATGTGTTTAAAATCAGGAACAAAAGTAGGGAGGGATAATTACTCTATTTTTGTTTCTAAATTTTCAAATTCACTTATCATATCTTCTATATAACCAGCCATTATGCTTTCTATGTTATGCCACGATTTTTTAATTCTATGGTCCGTAATTCTGTCTTGTAAATAATTATATGTTCTTATTTTTTCAGACCTGTCGGCCGTCCCTATCTGTGATTTTCTTTCAGAAGATAGCTTTTTTGCTTCTTCTTCCTCGTGAAGCACTTCAAGTTTTGCTTGTAAAATACTCATTGCCTTTTCTCTATTTTTTAACTGACTTCTTTCCTCTGTGCACCTAACTGCAATACCCGTTGGTTTATGTATAAGACGAACCGCCGTTTCAACTTTGTTTACATTTTGTCCACCAGCGCCTCCAGAGCGAGAAAATTCCATTTCAATATCTGAAGGATTGATTTCAATCGTTTTCTTTTTTCCAATTGGCAATACTGCAACGGAAGCTGTTGATGTGTGTATTCTCCCCGACTTTTCTGTAACTGGAATTCTTTGTACTCTGTGTACTCCTGTTTCAAAACGCATTTTTTTATAAACATCTTTACCTTTTATTTCAAAAGACACTTCTTTATAACCACCGGATGCACTCTTTGATTCGTCTATTTTTTTAAAACTCCATCCATTTAGTACAGAAAATTTTTCATACATATTTGCTAAATTCTCAGCAAAAATAGATGCTTCGTCCCCACCAGCGCCGGCTCGAATCTCCATAATTATTTCATTAGGAAACTCTTCTTCTTCAATTTCTGTTTTCAAAATTTCTTCAACTTGTTTTTCTATCCCATCTTTTTGAATTTTTATTGATTGAATTTCATTTTCAGCAAGTTCCTTTAAATTTGAATCCTTTTTAATCATATCTGAAAGACTGCCTTCTTCTTTTTGTAGGCGTTCATATTCTTTAACAAGAAAACTTGTTTTCGGATTCTTTTTTAATTCTTCAATATTATTCATCCCGTTAGAAATCGGAATTGCCAAAAGCATTTCCGTGAGTTAATTTATAATTTTTGTTTGATACTATCGTTCACATTCTATTTGTTTTTATCTGCTTGTCCCGTGTTTTATTTCTAACGGGATCCATATTTATATTATATAACATAAAAAGCGTTCCGTTTTGAAAACAGATACGCTTTTTGTTTAATACTTATTTCTTATTTTTTGGAGTTTTCTTAACGGTTGGTTTTTTAATTTTCGTCCCAAGGACGATCGGCCTAAGGCCGACTTTTTTCTTTGTATCAGCTTTTGCCATTCTTGCTTTGAATTTTTCAACTCTTCCTGCAGTATCAACGATCTTTTCATTACCAGTATAAAAAGGATGGCAGGCACTACAAATCTCCACATCTATTTTTTCTAGTGTGGAGCCTATCTCAAACTTATTTCCGCAAGCACAAGTGACTTTTGCTTTTGGGTAATATTTTGGATGAATATCCTTTTTCATGACCAAATTAGGATATCATAAAGAATAAAAAAAGCAAAAACAGATTACTGATTCAAAATATCAATTTGTTTCTGATACATATCAGCCAAATCCATAACTTCATCTCCATAAAAGGAATAAGCCGATTTTGTCGCGTTGGTCCAACCAGCAAAATATCTTAACGCGGAAAGTCTTTCAGCTGTTCTTGTTCCCTTTGAAGCCCCGTTGTCAGATAACAACATCGCAGAAGCTACAAACGCGTCAAAAGGATCCCACGGATTCGGAGGAGTGTGCCCAGTTAATCTTGAAATTCTGTCTTCGTACAAAATCCATGTTGAAGGAATAAATTGAGCCGGTCCCATTGCGCCACCCCAACCATACCAAGGTTTTTTTGAGACTGGCATTGTATCCGGATTACATCCAAGTCTTTTACAAATTTGCTCAAAAACTGGCCTGTCTCTTGTTGGGTGCATATCCGTTTTCCAATTTCCCGTTCCAACATTTTGTCCAAGATTTGATTCCTCGGCTATAACTCCTAAAATCAATGCGGGCCTTACACCTGTTTTTTTGCCAGCTAAAGTTGCATATCCATAAGCTTTTTCAAAAGAAATAGCCGTTGAGCCTCTTAATGTGAAGAGTTCCGAACGAATTTCGGCTACTGATTTTTGTTTATCCTTTAGTATTTTTTGATAGACAGCTTCTTGCCCCTTACTTATATCAAGAATTTGTTTCTTTTCTGCTTTTTGTGATTCAATTTTCTTTTTTTCAAGTAATTGTATCTCTTTAAGTTCTATTTCCTGTTGTCTTTTATCTATCAATGATTCTTTTTGAATATTTGTTACATTTTTTGTTTGTTCTATTTGTGAAAAAGAATCCGAGAGCGCTGATTCTATTGATGAAAACATATCTATGTCCTCAAAAAAATCTGAAAGATTTTGATTACTTAATATAACTTCCACCATAGAAAAAGAATCTATTTCATCCCTTTTTCTTATTAGTTGCGCAAGAGACCTTTTTTCTTTTAATATTTTTTCGTCCAAGGAAATTATTTTTATTTCTTTTCCTCGTATATCATCAGATAATTTTGATATGGCAATTTCTCTGGCTTTTATATTCAATTCGGATTTTTTTATATCGGCGTCAAAAATAGCTATATCTCTTTCCAGTGTTTGTGAGTCTTTCTTTTTTGTATCCAAAATTTGTTGTTGAATTTGTATTTCTTTTTCAAGTTTTGATAATTCTGTTTCAAGCTGATATCTACGAGAAACAACTTGTTCTTCAGCTGTTTGAGCAAAAATCATTTGTATACTCAAAAAGAAAGACACAGAAAGCGTCAAAATAAAAAATGAAGAAAAATAATATTTCCGCATATCAGTTAATTATACTAAATTTAGAGTATAAAAAGAAAACTTTAAATATTTTTTATATGTGCTATATTATGTCTAAATTTAAATGAGTGTTCTTTAAACAAATTGGAGGTGATGTGAAAACAATGTTTTACATATTGTTATTTCTAAATGCACTTTTATTCTCTGTATGTTTACTTGGTATTAGTATGGAAAGTTCAGCCCTTGCGGAAGGAAATTTTGTGAATAATCCAATATTGTTCACATTCGTGTTTTTATTTAATGTTATTTGTTTCAGTGTTTTTTTACAATATGACCTTGAATCTAAAATACTTTGGTCTCTTGTTTTAATTCTTTCCATTCTTACATTAAATATCGTAACAATATTAGGTGAATTCCCATTAAAAAATAATGACAAAGTTCTTCATTTAATGATATTGGGAGCAACGGCATTTTATCTAATTTATATGGCCTTTGTGTTAGTTAGAGATTCGTTCTTAGAAAAATTTAAAGAAAGGGTGTTATAAAATTAAAAGAGAGGCGGCTTTGCCTCTCTTTTTTAATTAATTATATTTTATTCTTTCTTTGTCTCTTTGGTCTCGACTTCCTCTCCTTCTTTTTCTTCCTTACCTTTCTTTTCAACTTCTATTGATGATAAATCAACCTCTACTACCGGTTCTACCTCTTCTTTTGCTTCAGATACTAGTGCTATAACCTCATCGGGTTCTTCAGTGCTTTTAACTCCTTCAGGAAATTTTAAATCTTTTATTGTTATTCTTGATTCAAAATCAATCAAGCTTGATATATCTACTTTAATTTCGTGTGGTAAATCTTTTGGTTCTGCTTCAACCCCTATCTCATGCAAAACTTTAACCAAAACTCCTCCAAGATTTTTCACGGCTGGTGATTCCCCAAAAAATTCTATTGGAATTGAAACTTCTACGGTTTGCCCTTTTTCTATTATATAAAAATCTACATGTATTGGTTCGTCCGAAACTGGATGTAATTGAACATTATGTATAAGAGCCTGCATTTCTTTATTTCCATCTTTTATATTAAAAACTCCAGATTCTCCAACTTCTTTCCACATTTTCTTAAATTCAACCATAGAAATTGAGATGGGGGTTGATTCCGTTTTTTTACCATAATAAACAGCAAGGATATTCCCATCCTTTTTTATTTGCTCTATTTTATTTCCCTCTCTTTTTTTAACTTCTAACGTTTTCATGTCTGCAAAATTATACAGAAAATAATCAAGAAAGCAATAAAACAATAAAATAAGGAAGCAAAGGATAAAGAAACACTTTCTAATTCGCGCGAATTAGAAAGTGTTTCTTAAAATAAAAAATATTATTAAAAATCGCATCTGCGTTTACCCTGTTAAATAATTTTGCCTTTGGCAAAATTCCTGCTTCGCAGGATTTAACGGGGTGAATCTGCGATTTTTTATCTGCGTTCATTTGTGTCTTGAAAGTTAAATAGTTTGAGTTTTTCCTCAACAACTTTTTCCATTGCCAACACAACGCCCTTCATTATTTTATATGGGGCTATTTCGTCTGGGTTTTCTTGAAGTGATAATTGAACCGCGTTTTTATAAGCAACTCTTAATTCTGTATTTATATGAATTATTGAAATTCCTGCTTTTATTGCCTTTTTAAAATCTTCGTCGCTTGTTCCAGAACCACCATGAAGAACCAGTGGTACTCCCGCTTCTTTTCTTATTTTTTTTATAAGTTCTATATTTAAAGATGGGTCTTTCCCAAGTCCTAACATTCCATGAATATTTCCAACTGCTGGAGCAAACAAATCAATTCCTGTTTGTTTGACAAATTCTTTCGCTTCTTCCGGCTTGGTGAGTGAGTCTTTGTCTAAATTTACATTTTCTGGTATTTTATCTAAAATTTTTGATGATGAACCTATAAATCCGAGCTCTGCTTCAACTAAAATTTCTGGATTAATTTTTTTAGCATATTCAACACATTGTTTTGTTATTTTTATATTTTCTTCAGTACTTAATTTTGCTCCATCAAAAATCACGGAATCAAAACCTGCATCTACTACTTCTTTAGCTCTTTCAAATGAATATGTGTGGTCGGCATTCAAAAAAATAGGATAATCATTTTCCTCTCTCAAACTTTTTACAAGTGCTACGACTTGTTTTATACCAATAAAATCTCTTTCACCTTCTGAAACTCCAATTATTACCGGCGAGTTAAGTTTTTTAGATGCGTTAAAAACAGCGTGTAGCCCCTCAATATTTGAGATATTAAAATGTCCGATTGCTACGCCTCTTTTTTCTGCTTCTTCTATTATTTCTCTTAAAGATTTCATGACAATATTTTAGCATAAAGTATGTTAAAATAATTTATATGAATAAAAATTTTGATTTTATAGGAATTGGAGATATTACAAACGACGCTTTTATTCGTGTCAAAGAAGCTGAGATTATTTCTGATTCAAAAAATAAAAAAAATAAAATATGTTTAGGTTTTGCTGAAAAAATTCCATACGAATCAGTGTCAGTTGTTAGAGCCGCTGGCAATGCATCAAATGCATCCGTATGTGCTCACAGGTTGGGTTTGAATTCATCTCTTGTGTCAAATGTTGGAGATGATGATAATGGGAGAGCTTGTATAGAAACGTTAAAAAAGGAAGGAGTTGATACTAATTTTATAAAAATTCAAAAGGGGAGAGAAACAAATTATAATTATTTAATTTTATATGAGGAAGAAAGAACCATACTTTCAAAACACAGAGAATATGATTATAAACTTCCAGACATAGGATCTCCGAGATTCGTTTATTTTAGTTCTCTTGGAGAAAATACTTTAGATTATCATAATCAAATTGCAGATTATGTTGAAAAACATCCACAGATAAATCTTGTCTTTCAACCTGGAACGTTTCAAATTAAAATCGGCTATGAGCCGCTAAAAAGAATTTATAAATTGAGTAAGTTATTTTTCTGTAATAAAACTGAAGTAAAAAGAATTTTAAATACTGAAAATGATAACATTGTTTATTTATTAAAGATGATGCACACGCTAGGACCGAAGATTGTTGTAATAACAGATGCCGTGAATGGTGCATATGTTTATGATGGAAATGAGGGTTGGAGTATTCCTATGTACCCGGACCCAAAACCTCCCGTTGATAGAACCGGTGCTGGTGATGCATTTTCTGCAACATTTACTTCTGCAATCGCACTTGGCAAAACAATTCAAGAAGCTCTAATGTGGGGACCCATAAACTCAATGTCAGAAGTTCAATTCGAAGGTGTAAGAAACGGACTTTTAAACCGCGAACAATTAGAGAAGTATTTGAAACAAGCCCCAGAATATTACAAACCTACTAAAATAATATAAGTTCAAACGACACCTAGGTGTCGTTTGAACAGTTTTTTACTTAGAGGCTCAGCCTCTCAGTAAAAAGTTTATAAATATGGCTTTACTTAGCCACATTTTGACATCCTTAAAAATACTCTTAATCCAATACTTATAAAATTAGTCGCGGGGTTGACAAAAATTATGAGTATGCTATACTCATAATAGAAGTTTAGATTATGACACCAGCCAAATTGCGGAGTAAGAGATACTTACACCCACCAAAAAAACGGTCATAATCTTAAAAATTTTTTTCCCCCACTTTATGAAAAAGCTCAATCGATTTTATCGATTGAGCTTCTTTCTTTTTTATAAATAAAAATATTGTGGATAAAAATTATCACTAACGACAATTTTTATTCCTCTTAATTACTTTTGTAACTGCTTTTTTTATTGATTCAACATCAAGCCCATAGTGTTTAATTAATTCAGCCGGAGTGCCTGATTGTCCAAATTTATTATTTATTCCAATAAATTCAATTGGTACTGGATATGTTTTTGCCAAAAATTCTGCAACTGCAGAGCCCATACCTCCTGCAATCTGATGATCTTCAACCGTGACAACTGCTTCGGTTCTTTTTACGACCCCCAAAATTAATTCCTCATCCATTGGTTTAATTGTATGATTATTAACAACTAAAACCTCTATTCCCTCTTTTTCTAATTCTTTAGCACAAAGAAGAGCGTTGTGAACTAAATAACCAATAGCAATGATTACAACTTTTGGATTATTTGATTCCCATAAAATTTCAGCCTTTCCTATTTTAAAAGGAGAGCTTTCTGTAGTAATGGCCGGAACTTTGCTTCTATCAAATCTCATATAAACGGGTTTCTCGTGTGTGACAATTTCATACACGGCTTTTCTTGCTTCTTCATAATCACAAGGAGCTATGATTGTCATGTTTGGTAAAACTCGCGTGAGAGCAATGTCTTCAAGTGATTGATGCGTTGCTCCATCTTCACCAACAGCAACTCCAGCGTGAGAACCAATTATTTTTACAGGAACATTATTAAGAGCAATTGTCGTTCTTATTTGTTCCCAATTTCTTCCGGGGCTAAACGTCGCAAAAGACCCTATAAAAGGAATCTTTCCATAATAAGCAAGTCCGGAACCAATCGTCGCTAAACTTTGTTCTGCAACCCCAACTTCAAAATATCTGTCTGGAAATTTTTCTTTAAATGAATTCATTCTGAGTGATTCGGATAAATCGGCAGATAGTACTACAACTTTTCTGTTTCTTGCTCCAACTTCAACAAGGCCTTGACCAAATCCATCACGGATAGGTTTTTTTTCTACATCCGCGTCAAAAAGTTTTAAATTCAATTTTTTTGTCTTATTTAACATTTACCCTGTTAAATAAAATTTGAGTATTTCTCAAATTTTAATTTTAAATTATCTTATTATTAATATAAATCTTTTTTATTTCCATTTTTATACAAATATACAACATTCTAATCTTTTTTATTTAAAATTATTTAACTGGGGTTTCTTCTAATTCTTTTAAAAACCTCTCACCTTGCTCTCTATTCGGTGCAATTCCGTGCCATTTGTAATCGTTTTCAATTTCTTTTACTCCCTTTCCCGGAATTGTGTGGGCAATAATTACTGTTGGTTTGCCACGAGAAACTTTTGCCATTTCAATTGCCTCAATAAATTTTACAAAATCGTGTCCGTCAACTTCAATCACATTCCAATTAAATGCTTCATATTTACTTCTCAACGATTCCAAGGGCATTATATTTTCTGTGTTACCAGTTATTTGAATATTATTTCTGTCTATAATTCCCGTTAGATTATCTATTTTATATTTTCCGGCAAACATAACCGATTCCCAGAGGTTTCCTTCTTGATGTTCTCCGTCAGACATTATGCAATAAGTATAAAAACTTTTTCCATCCATTTTTGCTCCAAGCGCAATTCCACTTGCCTGCCCAAGGCCACAACCTAAAGGACCAGACGTAGTTTCCATCGATGGTAAAAATTTTCTATCTGGATGACCTTGAAAAACCGTTCCAAATTTTCTTAACCCATTTTCAAACTCCTCAACTGAAAAATAACCAGCGTGCGCCATTGCTGAATACCTCGCAGGAACAATGTGCCCATTTGATAAAATTAATATATCTCTTTCGGACCAAAGTGGTTCCTTTGGGTTATGTTTTAATATATAAAAATAAAACGCAGTAAATATATCAGCCATACCAAGTGGCCCTCCAGTATGTCCAGAACCAGCTGAAACGAGAGATTTTATAATTGTTTTACGAACCTCTTTCGCGATTTTTTTTAATTCAAATATTTTTTTCTCATTTAATTCCATCCCGTTAGAAATCGGGATTGCCGAAGGCATTTCCGCGATTTATTTAATTAATTTTTAATTTGTTGACCTTTTTATATTTGATGGTTATTTTCTATATACTATCTCTTTTTATTTCTAACGGGATCCATAATTTAAATATTTAAAGATAGATTTTTCAATTCATCTATTTTTTCTTTAATATTATCCGAATTTAAAATTGTTGACCCTGAAATAAGTTTTGTTACTCCGGCTTTAACAAGTGGTGTAACCGTCTCCTCATTAACGCCTATATCTATAGCTATTGGCATTTGAGAATTTTTATTTCTTAATTCTTTTATTTTTTTATACACTCTTTCGTCTAACTCAACTCCATGATAACCGATTCTGTCGTTACCCATAAATTGAACAAAATTTATTTTATCTAAAATTAAATCCAGTTTGCTATTTGGAGTACTTGGATTTAAAGAAACCCCGACCTCTATATTCATATCTTTTATTTTTTGTATTATTTTTTCTATTTCGTTTGTGCTTTCTATATGAATAATCAAAGCACTTGCGCCTATGTTTATCCATTTATCAATCATCTCTTCTGGATTTTGTATCATTAAATCCATTTCAAAATTTAAATCTTGCCAAAAAGGCATCCCTTCTTCTTGTCTGACCATTTTTCCAAAATGCTCGTCTAAAAGAGGCTTGTCCTGAGCGGAGTCGAAGGGCCACGTTATCGTTGGTGCAAAAATTCCATCTGTGATATCAACTTGAACTAGCGGGACAAAATTTTTAACAAGCCCTAATTCTGTTTTTAGGTGTTCAAAACTTTCCGGAATTATTGCTGGAATTATTTGGGGTTCCATTTTTTATTTAACAATATAACTTTTACTTGGAAACCGAGTTTCCAAGTGAATCTATCTCCTTTATTCTACGAATATGCCTTTCCTCTTTAGAAAATTCTGTGTCTAACCATAATTTTACAGCTGTTTTTGCTTGTTCTTCTGTAATAAATCTAGCTCCTAAAGACAAAATATTTGAATCATTATGTTCACGAGATAATTTTATTACTTCAATATTTCCACCATAATAAACAGCTGTTCTTACATTACTAAATCTATCCGATATCATCGCTTCTCCTTGCCCAGACCCACCAAGAATTATTCCTTTAGAATTTTTTTGGTCTTTTGATACTTCTTCTGCAACAAGAGAAATGAAATTTGGGTAATCATCTTTCTCGTCATAAATAAAAGCTCCCTTATCAACAACTTTATATCCTAATTCTTCAAGAAAGGGTTTTAGTTTTTCTTTTAGTTCAAATCCTGCGTGATCTGTTCCTATAAAAATTTTTTGCATAAGAATATTATAACATTCAACTCAAATTTATTTTTCCAATTTTGTACCATTAAAAATTTCTTTGAACCAATCTCTGTTTTTAATACGAGAACGAGCATATTTGTAATATAAAATAAATAAGATAATTATTAGGACCGTTATAAATCCTATTACGTCTATTAAATGTTTGGCGCTTTGTATAACTCCACCGAATTCATACCCAAGAAAAATAACAAGCCCCGCCCATATTCCTTGCCCAATAACTGTTCCATAAAAAACTTTTTTATATTTTGCTTTTAAAATTCCCCCAACAATTATGATAACTTCTGGAAGACCGGGAATTGGAATTAGTTTTGTTATTAAGAGGGTTTTAAAAATATGTTCTTTAAAAAGTGGCGCCCATTCTATTTCTCCTTCATTCTTTTTTTCGTTTATTCTTTTCAAAACCTTTCTAAAAAGTTTAAATCTTCTTAAAAAAGACGAGCCGGATTTTGCGAGATAAAAAAAGATTGAGTCGGTTATTAATCTCACAACAATAAATATACCCCATATTATAAATGGATTAAAAACGCCCCAAGAAGAAAGTATTCCAGCAAAAAATCCAACATAAGTAGTATCTACTATTGACAGAAAAATGAGTATTGGATAACCATAACTTAAAAGCCATTCAAAAATATCTTTTCCTAGTATTATTCCATCATTCATAATTACTTTTCCTTATTTTCAGATTTATTAAATTTTTCAAAGGCTCTCAATACTTCTAAGGGAACTGCAAAAACAACCGTGTTTGATTTATCAGAACTTATGTCATTTATAGATTGTAATGTTCGTAAATGAAGAGCCCCTTCAGATTCAGAGAGTATTCGTGCGGCTTTTGACATATTTTTTGCAGACATAACTTCTCCTTCAGCTTTTATTATTACAGCTCTTTTTTCTCTTTCTGCTTCTGCTTGTTTCCCTATTATTCTTTCCATATCTGGAGGCAAAACAACATCTTTCAATTCAACATCATCAACTCTTATTCCCCATGCATCACTTGCCTTACTAACTATATTTTTTATTTTTTCAGAAACTTTTTCTCTTTGACCGAGAAGTTCGTCTAATTCAACTTCCCCAACAACGTTCCTCATTGTAGTTTGGGCTAATTGAGACACCGCATGAAAAAAATTTTCAACCTCCAGAATAGCCTTTGAAACATCTGACACTTTGTAATAAATAACTGCATTAACCCCAACTGGAATGTTATCTTTGGTTATTGCCTTTTGTTCTGGGACATCAACTGCTTTTATCCTTATGTCTACCCTTATTAGTTTCTGGAATATCGGAACAACAAGCTTCCATCCTGGTTGTTTTATGCCTTTATACCTACCAAGAACAAACATTACACCTCTTTCGTATTGGTTTACCTGTCTTATAAAAAGAAAAAGTAGACCTATAATAAATATTAAAATAAATAAATAAATCATAATGTTTAATTATACCACAAGAGTCCTTTTTAAATTAAAAGGCATTTTTATCAAAAAATAGGTATTAAAAGCACAAAATTGCTTAAAATTAGACTATTTTTTCAATAGTATATTAAATAGGGTTATAACAACGCTAAAGAACCCCGATAAAAACGCGATTCTTGTAGGTCTGTCAGTTATAAATTTCTTCATACAATTTTGATTACCTATATAGTTTACACCAAAACAAAAAAACAAGAAACCTAATATCCACTTATTTCATCTGCGTTAATCTGCAATTTTTATCTGCGTTTACCCCGCCTTTGGCGGGGTGAATCTGCGTTCATTTTGCCCTTGGCCAAATTTTATTTGCTTTTGTATATATCTTTGTTAAAGGATGATTTTTACAATCGTGCTTTCTAGCCCCACATATTTCTTGACCATATCTTACAAGTTTAAAAGAAAAATCTTTCCAATATTTCTTTGGTAAAATATTCATCAAATCTTTCTCAATTTTTTCTGGACTTTTGTTGTTAGTTAGACCAAATTTAATTGATAACCTCCTAACATGAGTGTCTACAACTATCCCTTCAGTTTTATTAAAAACATTACTCAATATTACATTGGCAGTTTTTCTTCCAACACCCGGAATTTTTATTAAGTCTTCCATCTTATCAGGGATTTTGCTCTTGAACTCTTTTTTTACCATTTTTGCCGCCGATAAAATATTGTTTGTTTTGTTTTTGTAAAATCCAGTAGATTTTATATCTTTTTCAAATTTTGATTTCTTGGCATTAATATAATCATCTAATTTTTTATATTTCTTGAACAATTTTTTGGTAACCATATTTACTCTCTCGTCCGTACATTGGGCAGACAAAATAACCGAGACCAACAATTCCCAATTATTTTTATAGCCCAAAGAAGTTCCTCTTCCGTCGTGAAATATTTTATTTAGAGTTCTGGCTATTGTAATAACTCTGTTTTTTCTTTTTCTAAAGTTTTCTAAGGTTGCCATTCTTTTTTCTCAAATTTATTAAAAATATAAGTCCAAAAATAAACAAAGAAATGGACGTGAAAGCTGAAACCATACAATAACTACAAATAGATTTAATTACAAAAAGTTGTAGATAAACAAGCCAAACAGATATAACAAATCCTATTGTTGTAAAAAAAGACAAAAATTTAAAAGTATTTTCTTTTCTTTTTTTAAAACAAAAAACAGAAAGAGAAAAAATCAAAAAGTAATAAAGGGCACCCAAAAGAGCTAGTGGAATACCAAATATTTTTGAATATTCACTTGTTAATACTAAATCACACCCTTGAATTATCAAACATATAACGCTACCGTTTTCCAAATGTTGTATTGTTAGATAAGTCGTATCAACAAGTCCAATAAAACTTAATATCATGAATAAAACTAATATTAGGGTAAAAAAATTACTCCACGCTGTGTTATTTGTGTTATTTGTGTTATTTGTGTTATTTTCCATTATTTAAAACCTCTTTTGTATTTTTAAAAATTTCGTCTGTTTCGTCGGTTACTATCACTCTCACTTTGACCGGCAGAGTTTCATCGTCTATAAATCCATCAATGTCTAATGTATTATTATTTTTTTCCTCGTTAATTTTTATTCCTAAATGTTCCATATTAGAACATATCTTTGAACGAATTATGTTTGACCCTTCACCAACAGCGCCGGAAAAGATTAACATATCCAAACCGCCGAGCAAGGCAAAATATGAACCTATAAATTCTTTTATGTCATCCGAATAAATATCTAGAGCAAGTATTGCTCCTTTGTCTCCTTCTCCGGCCAACTTTACAATTTTTCTTGTGTCTACTTCCTTACTTAGGCCAAATAAACCGCATTCGTTATTTAAATAACTTTCTAATTCATCATAATTTAAACCCTTCTTTTTTGCTAAATATATCAATGCCCCAGAATCTATATTCCCAACTCTTGTTCTCATCGTGAGTCCTTCTAGTGGAGTGAAACCCATTGATGTATTAAAACTTTTCTCATTTTTTACAGCTGTAATGCTGGACCCACTTCCAAGATGACAAACAATTAAATTTTCAGGAATTTTTTCTCCATTTTCTCTCATTTTTCTGATTATTGAACTAACCGATATACCATGATAGCCGTATCTATGAATATCATATTTTTCAGTGTCTTCTTTTTTTATGCTGTAATATCTGAATCTATCTTGAATACTTAAATGAAATTTACTATCAGAAATACCAACTATTGTTGCATTGAAATTTTTATATAAATATTTTATTTCTTCAATTACCGGATTTATATGAAGAGGCGCTCCCTCTTTAACTCTTATTAATTCACTTAGATATTCTTCGTTTATAACCTTATCCTCAAGAAAATATTTCCCGGGAGCTACAATTCTAATTCCTATTGTTTCTATCTCCTTTTCATTTTCTATAATACTTTTCCCTTTCAAAAGATTCAAATAATATTCAGTTGAATTAAAAAAATCTTTTTCAGTTATTTCGTTTTTTTCTTTTACTTCTCCAATTGTTAAAGAAAAACTAAATTTATTATCACAACATTTTTCAAAATGAGAGTTTGAAACTTTTTTGTCCCCAATATAAAGCGAGTGTCTTTTAGAAGCACTTCCTGTATTTATTATTAATGTTTTTTTATCTTGGTTCATTTTTTTACTCCCATTTCCAGTTTTCTATTTCATCAGTGTCTACTCCATGTTTTTTTATATATTCTGTGTGTTCTAACAATTTATTTTCATATTTTTTAATAAGTTCGTTTGCTTTTCCTTTTTCTACATTTCCTTTTTGACTTAATTTTCTAAATGCATCAATTGCTAAATTATATCTGTCTGTTTTGTTTCTAACGTGCATATCAAATGGGGTTGTTGTTGAACCATTTTCAATATAACCTCTGATTAAAAATCTATCTGAATCAACTCCGTAGTCAAACAGAATTTGTTTTATTGATTGAGGATAACCATGAAAATTTATAATTACTGGTTTATCTTTTGTAAAATATTTATTAAATTCTTCTAGAGAAACTATTTTTCCTGTTGGTCCAATTCCAGTTGGTGACATTGCTATAATATTTACAAATTTTATTTTTGCTTCAGATAATTCTTTTTTGATTATTGAGATAGAGGCAAGGGCTTCGGTTGTAAGATAGTCCCCCACTGAAGCAATAACAATATCTGGATTTTCGTCACTCGCAAAATCCCAAATCATTATTCCGTCTTCTAGTTCCTTTTTTGCCAGTTTTGGCGTGAGCCATCTTGGTTCAACTTTTTTACCAGCAACTAAAATATTTATTTCATTTTTTGAAGACATCATTTTTTCAAGAACTGCGAGTGTGCTATTCCCGTCTGGTGGGAAATATACATTTACAAAGTCCTCCTGTCTTTGAAGCATATCATCTATAAATCCAGGGTTTTGATGTGAAAAACCATTATGTTCCTGTCTCCAACCAGAAGAGGTTAAAATGTAGTTAAATGAGGAAACATCTCCACGCCATTTCGTTTTTCTCGCTATCTTCAAAAACTTTGCATATTGGTCAGCCATACTTGAAACAATTTGTATAAACGCTTCATATGAAGCAAAGATTCCATGTCTTTTTGTCAAAACATATCCTTGCATTAATCCCTGCAGAGAATGCTCACTTAACATTTCCATGACTCTTCCATCTTGTTTTAAATCTTTATCCCAACTTTCCGTTGGCCAGACAAAAGCTCTTGCCGTAGTTTTAAAAACTTCATCAAGTTTGTTTGAATATGTTTCATCTGGAGAGAATAAACGAAAATTTTTATTTTTTTCATTTAATTTAAAGACCTCATTTAAATACAAACCGGCTCTTCTCATTGAACTTGACCCGATTGTCCCCGGGGTTGAAGAATCTTCACTAAACTTATCTACATCTGGAAGTTTTAATGCCTTGTATTCTGTCCCGTCTCCCATACAATATTTGCTATCCCCCATTCTTAATTTTTTATCTGGAATTATTTCTTTTATTTCTTTACAAAAACCATTCTTTTTATCAAACAATTCAGTGAATTTATAAGATCTCAACCAATTTTCAATTGTTTTAAGAGTTTCTGGGTTTTCTTTTGCATCTGGGCCAACAACTTGGTGCGATAAACAATTCCCTTCTATTTTTTGACCATACAATTCCTTTATACCTGTCCAACCTTTAAGTGTTTTTAAAATTATCATAGGAAATCTTGGAGAGATAATTTCTTTTTCTCCCCTTGCTTGATTTTGAATTTGTTTTATTTTTTTATAACAATTTTCAAGAGTTTCATACATTTTTTCATAAACACCATCTTCGTCATTCCACCCATCAACAATAAAAGGTTCATAACCATAACCATTAAAAAGATTTAAAAGGTCTTCATCTGACATTCTCCCAAAAACCGTCGGTCCTGAAATTTTGTATCCGTTAAGATGAAGAATGGGTAAAACAACTCCGTTTGTTTTCGGAGATATAAATTTATTTAAATGCCAAGCGGTTGCAGTTGGCCCTGTTTCTGCTTCCCCATCACCTATAAGAGCACATGTTATTAAATCTGGATTATCTAAAACCGAACCGTAAGCTGTTGAAAGAGCATAACCCAACTCTCCTCCCTCCAAAATTACTCCTGGCGTCTCTGGATTGCTGTGACTTGGAAATCCATAAGGCCAAGAAAAATTTTTTGAAATATATGCGAGACCTTTTTCATTTTGTTCAGCTTGTGAATAATATTTTCCTAAAGTCCCTTCTATAAAAAGATTTGATTGAACGGCTGGAAATCCGTGACCAGTCCCCACAATAAATAAAATATCTGTGGAATATTTTTTAACCAACGCATTTAAATTTGCATAAACAAAATTTATTCCTGGACAAGTCCCCCAATGCCCGAGCAATCGTGGTTTTATATCATCTGGCCTTAATTCTCTTTCTAAAAAAAAGTTATCCTGCAAGTAAATTTGAGCGACTGAAAGATAATTTCCCGCTCTAACGTGTTTTTTAATTGATTCAATCGTGTTATTCATCATTATAATAATAACATTTTTTTACAAATCAAAAAGCCACGATTTTAATCGTGGCTTTTTAAATAAAAAACAAAATATTGTGGATGAAAAAGCAACTTTGGTTGCTTTTTCATTTAATTATTACATCAAATGCCTTTTGATCTATTGGAGCAACATCTATTTCCCATTCGCGTAGATAGTAAAAATTTATTTTTGTCTCCCCTGTTTTTAGGACTTTAAATTTAAAAACTTCTTGTATTGGGGCACTAACAATTTCGGCACCTTCAATTTGTTGTGGGAAAGTTTTTTTATTAAGTTTTTCTATAAATGTTACATATTCTTTATCAAAATCATAAACCCACGTATAACCGGTTGAGGGATTGGAATCAAGTTCTACTATAAATTCTTCACCATTTGTGGTTTGAATTATGTTTGTTTGAATATCCTTTTCACCGGTTTGTGCTGGAATATCACTTTTATCTGAAAAAATTATTAAACCCAAAACTATAACCACCGCTATCACAAAAAATATGAGTGTTTTTTTGTTTTCCATATTGAAACGCAGATTATCTCAAATAAAAACGCAGATCTACGCAGATTAAATAAAATTAATAATATAATAAAGACCAAGGGCAATTAAAATTATACCCTCTATTAGAGATGCCCATTTTGTAAACTTGGGCGAAGTTAACCAGATGTCCATTTTATAAACCGCTATGGCAAATACTACTATTTCATCTAAAAGATAAAATAAAATAAACATTCCTATATAAATTAAAGTCCAGAAATTTGATATTCCTTTTTCTGCCAAAATTCCTGCAAAAGATACTGGTACGACTGCTGAACAAGGAAATTCAATAATCGTTACGAGCCCTGAAAAAACAATTATTCCAAAAAGCATTCCAAAAATCCCTTTTTTATCAAATATATTTTTTATTTTTTGAGATGCAGAAGAAATGATTTTTGAATTAGACGATTCACATACTAATCCCTGTTTTCTTATTCTTAAAAATTCTTTTATAAAGTATACCCCACCAATAAGTCCAATTCCTCCTATTACTAATTCAATTGTTTTTAAATAGGCTCCAAGAAAAACAAAAAGTTTATTCCATAGGATTATTAATACACCATAAACAAGGGCTGTTATTATTAAATATGTTCCGCCAAATAAAAATATTTTCTTTCTTGAACGAAGCTTTAAAACTAAACCCAAAATCAAAACAAGGGCCCCAAGAGAACAAACATTTACTCCATCTAATGTCCCCAACACCACGGCCAAGGCGGGTAAAGAATAATTTTGAATATTAATTTCACCCAAAATTGGTAAATTTAAATTTTTTCCCCTCTGTTCTTTGATTTCAACTTTTTGTAATTGATTTTGAATTGATTTTTCAATTTCCACACCCATTTTATCTTCAGAATCAAAGCCCGCAAAAAATTCTTTTCCTACAAATGTGAGAGGAACGACCCCAAAATATTCTGATTTATTTGCATCTTGGAGTGTTTTGTACATCAGAGAAATATTTTTCTCTTCTGATATCAAAAATCTGTTTATTGTAAGACCTTCATATTTTCCATCTATTTTGTTTAAGAAAGCATTTTCAGCTATACAATGTGGACAAGTTTCACTATAAAAAAAATCCAAATTTAACTCTGGTTTTATTTCTTGCGCGTGAATACTCCCAACGGTCAAAAAAAATAACGCAAACGCGAGACTTAGACTAAAAATTATAAATATTGCGTCTTTTAACTTCATCCCTACACTAATCTTAATTTTAATAATATTGACCTAGTCTATTTCTTTATTTACATTAAAATCCGCCACTTACTCTATTTTATAAACTAACCCGTTTTTAAACGAAATTAAGATTAGTGTGGGGATTCATATATTCTCATTTTACCACAAGTAAAACTCTTGCACTAAATACAAGGGTCTTTACTTTTTAGTAAAATTTTTTTAAATTACTTATTTATTTTATCTAACAAACTGGAAAAAGCCTCTAAAACTGTGCCCATGAGAGTTTTTGAATTAAAACTGGAAGGTCCTGTTGTGTTCGTTGGAGTTGGGTAAGAACCTTCTGGTGGTGCTTGATATGTTCCACTAGGAGGAGGTGGATAAGATCCACTTGGTGGTGCTTGATATGTTCCACTAGGAGGAGGTGAATAGGATCCACTTGGTGGTGCTTGATATGTTCCACTAGGAGGGGGTGGATAAGATCCACTCGGAGGTGTTGTTGGATAAGGTTGATTTCCTTCTTGTGGTATTTGATATTGTTGCATAAATTTTTCAAAACCTTCCGGAGGAGAAAATCCTTCCGGTGGCATTGTTCCTTGTCTTCCGTCTGGCATGTATTTTTGAAAATCTTGGGGAGGAAAAATCATATTACCTTGCGGTATCATTTCTCTTCGTGGAACAAATCCATCTGGTTTCATCATCTGTGTTGCTTCAGGTGGCATCATTTCTTTGTTCTCAAAACCACCCGGTGGTGGACCAAATTTCATAAATTCTCCAGGAACTCCATTTTTAAACTCACCGTTTTGTTCCATTCCTTTAAATCTCTTAAATTCTTCAACTTCCATTAATTTTTGTCTTGCTTCTTGTGTTTTCCCCATCATTTGTTGGACCGTGTTTTTATTAAGCATTCCGTGTTGCCCACTAAAATTAATACATTCTTCTATGTTTGACGAATTGCTACAAAATGCATTACATTCTTCTGGACCCTTGCATCCGCCGGGACCAACCATTTCTCCTCCTTTGAGTTTTTTAACTATTTCTATTTCCTTTTCCATCTTTTGGATTTCTTCTTCAGACATCAACTGATTTTCTTTTGTAAATCTAAAACATTCGTCTCTGTTTTCTTCTTTACTACAAAATGCATCACACTCGTTAGGACCTGTACATCCTCCGGGGCCTGATTTTATTTGTGAAATTTTTTTTATTCTTTCAAGGTCCTGTGGTGTTTTTGTTATTTGGTGTTTAACGGCAAATTCCATACATTCTTGTGCATTGTTAAAATCCATACAATATTTCTGACATTCTCCCATATTTGTACACCCGCCCGGTCCGGTTTGTTCTTTCAAGATTGTTTGGACTTTTTCAGTATCAATTCCTTCTTCTTCTGGTGCTGGTCGTTTTGGTTTTTTTGACCCTTCTTTCATTCTCTCTTTCATAAATTCAGCTTCTTCTTTTGTTATTTTCCCTTCGTCTACTACAAAAGAAAGACATTCATCGGCATTTTCTGGATTTTTACAAAAATTTTCACATTCGCTTTTTGATTTACATCCACCAGGACCGCCTTTTTCTGTTTTAGCAATTATTCCATCGGCTTCTTCTTTAGGCATGTACCCCTTTCTTACACTATAATCCATACATTCACGAAGATTTTCTTCCACTCTGCAATATGCATCACATTCTCGCGGAGATATACAACCACCCGGTCCTGGTTTAAATTCTTCTTCCTTTTTATTCATATCTCTGACTTTTCTAGCTTCCCCTTCTGAAACCATCTTTTTACTTGCCGCCCAATCAATACAAGCAATTTGGTTTTCTGAAATATCACAAAATGTCATACACTCTGAAACAGAGCCACAATTACCTAATTCTGGAATTGGATACGAAACATTATCAAGAGGGCCTGCGTTTGCATTATTGAAAACAAAGAATAGTGAAATAAAAAAAATAAAGAAGATTGTTGTGTAAAAAAATTTTGTCTTGTTCATAGCAATTCAAAACAACACAATTGTGCCATTTTTATTAAACTTTTTAATAATTAAAAAACTTTTTATTGAGCGAAGGGATTTGTATATGTGTCCTTAAATGGATTCGCTTTTTCTTCAAGATTTACAAATGGGTTTGCTTCTTTCTGAATTTCTCCTAGGGCTTTTTCTTGTTCAAGTTTTTGCTCTTCAAGAATGTTTAACTCACCTTTAGCAACTCCATTTGAATAACCAATAAAATAACCGGCAACTAAGCCGACTATTAAAGAAATAACGACCATAATTAGGACATTACCGCTGATTTTTTTTGTGTCTTCCATATACCTACATTCTAACAAAAATTAACCTAAATTTGTTAATGTTGTTATCCACTTTATAGATGGGAAAATTTTTGTGTTTAAAATATTACTTTTTAAGTTTATCTATATTATCAACGCTTATCCACGCCGACATCATACCAAATCCCTTTTTATTTATATTAAAGGGTTTTATTTCGTGTGGATTTTTTATAAAAATTAAAATACAATATTTTTTATTTTTGATTTTTATAAAAAAATCTTTTTTTTCTTCTTTTGATATGCCTATTTCTTTATAATGTTCGTCCAGAATTTTTTCCACCTTTTTGGGAGTTAAATCGGAATATTGAGTATAATTCGAGACCACGGCCTGAGTACTAACCAACTCCCCAGAGTTTTTAAAATAAACTTCATCACTTTTTTGAATTTTCCCCCAAGGAGCCAATTTATTTTTATACCAGCGAGATTCTATTGTCTTTTCTCCAGATAGTATTTTGGGGATAAAACCCCAAGATTTTTTCATTATTGCCACGTGATCCATAATTTAATTATAACATTTTGTATATTCTACTAACATTTTGCATTCAAACAAAAATCACCAGTTTAAAAACTGGCAATTTTATACAACCTTGTATTTTTTATTTATTAACCGTATTATTTCTTTTTTGAAACCTTTTTTACTGGTTTTTTTATCTTAGATATTTCTGTTTTTTTAACTAATTTTTTTGTATCAACAACTTCTTTTGAAATTTCTAACGATAAACTTTTTAAAATTTTATCCAATTTAACATTAAGTATTTCAAATTGTTTTTGAAATTGGTCTGTATTTTTGTTTTTGGTATCAGCATTTTTTTCAAAACAATTATTGCAATATATTGGTTTGTCGCTTGATGGTTGAAATGGAACCTCACACTTTTCTCCACAAGCTGAACATACTGCTGGGTACATTCTTTTTTCTCCAAATTTAGACCTGCCAGAATCCCTTCCACCAAATCTACCTTGACTTGAATTTGAATTTCCGCCTTTGTTTCTAAAACAATCACTGCAAAAAACAGGTTTATCTCCTGTTGGTTTAAATGGCAGTTCACATGCATTCCCACATTCAGAACATATCGCCTTAGTCATTGCTGGTTTGTCCGATCTATCTTTATTAAAACCTCTGCTTCCGCCACTTCTTTCATTTCTATCACCAAAACCTCTTCCGCCAGAGCTTCTTCCGTCAAATTTTCTATCCCCTCCATTAGATTTGCTACCCCTATTAAATTTTTCCATCCCGTTAGAAGCAGGTCGCGGTCAACCGCACTCTGCTTAATTAAATTTGTAATACTATGTTTCTCATCATTATAATCCCCGTTTTTAAACCGTGACCGCGGTTTCTAACGGGATCCATAATTTATTTGTTTTTTATTATTAACAATATTTATTTTATAAAATCCCTAAAATTCAACCTTTTACTCCTCGTGATTGGAAACAAGCCAGTCCATTAATTTTTTACGATGCCTGTCGTTCGTCCATTCACTATTATCTTTAAAAAGTGCCGGATATGCTTTTTTGAATTTCTCTAATATCTTAAGAGAGACGTGCGGAAAAGCATCTGGAATATTTTTATTGTATTCTTGAACAAATTCAGATGGAGATACTTCAATAAAATTTACAGCCGTATCATCATGTTTCTTAGCCTTCATCTGTAAATATTACCACGAATTTATTAAATTATCAAGATTTAAATTTATTGAAAATTAACACATGATTAGTTATTCTTTTTCTTTACTTTTTTCTCTTTAATTATTATTTTAAATGGTAAATTAGTTTCTTTGTTTATAATATTAATTTGTGTAATCAATTCTTTAATTCGAAATTTAAATTCATTTATATCAGTCACCTTAATATCATCAACTATTTCATTGGATTTTGAAAATCTTTCCTCTTCAAAAAATCTGCTAACATTAGATACTTGAAAATACAGGTATCTAACTTCGTCTCTATAGTAAGCATCTGGGTTATAATCAACTAAAATTTTACCCACCAATTCATACTCCACCTCAGATTTATATAATATTTTGTTTTTGTTAAAAAATTTAGTAATTTTTTCTTGAGCTAATTTTATACTTTCTTCATCGTTTAAATATTTACCACTTTTAATTTGCATTATTCCTGTGGTTTTGATAATTCCTATTTTAAAAAGTAATTTTTCAATAATTCTTAACAACTTTGGACGATTCAGATCCTCAAAAATCATTATTGAAAATAATATATCGTTAAGAATTTTTTCTTCTAAAAAAATTTTATTTAAAAGATATTTGTATTTGGTATTTAATTGTAAGTATTTATTTTCAAGTTTTTTATTAAAATTTTCACGTTTAGGTTTTAAATCAAAATTTTTACATAGTTCATAAAAAAACAGTGCAACTATAATCCACATTTCAGTACGTATATCATTAAAACTTGGAATAATTGCATCCAACCCCTGTGAAAGACTATATTTGTATAGGAAATAAGAAATTAGTACATAATTTATTACACTAATAAAATACAACCAGAGATTAACGTAAGAAATTTTGCTTATGGTATAAATGAATTGAAATAAAAAATACCAAATTGATACTATCCATATATTTTTTATTAAGAAATCAAGATTCAGCCAATAAAGTAAAATCGATACAATCGCTAATGATACTGGAACAAAAAGTATTCTAAAGAATAAATTAAATGAAATATTCCCAGAAACATCTATCCTGGTCAAACTAGCATACCCAAATGGAAGTGATAATTTTCCTATTTCACCTGAAATTCTTAATAGAAAAAAAGCGAGTAGAATCTGAAATAAAGAAATTGGTATTAAATTATCTAGTATTAAATACATAACGGTTTTTAATGATTTGTTTGAGAAACCTATAAATAGGTTATATATTCATAAAATGCAAAGATACAAACACTAACTAAAATTGCTGCGGGACCTGGACTCGAACCAAGATAACATGCTCCAGAGGCATGTGTCCTACCATTAGACGATCCCGCAATACAAATTAAGTTTACATTTATAAGTATCTTTTTTCAACAATAAAATAAAAGGAAGCGCGCCAAGAACTTAACGCGCTTCCAACCAGAGGAGATGCCGACCGAAAAAGAAAGAGGTATGGCTGTGTGTGTAATAAACCAACCAAGGAGAAAAAACTTTATCTAATACTATGATATCATTTTTATATTACAATACAAGCACCCAAGCAAAATTAAAATCATATGAAAAAATACCTTAAAATTATACTTATTATCGGGGTTCTAATTATTTTGGGTTGTTTTATATTTGTTTCGCCAACAAATAACGAACCTCTTCCGTCAGAAATAAACCCGTTGATTAGAGTTGAGTATCCACAACCAAATGATTTAATTTCTTCCCCATTGAGTATTAAAGGTGAAGCGCGAGGATATTGGTTTTTTGAATCAGTTGCACCTGTTGTTCTCGTAGATTGGGATGGTTTAATAATTGCACAGGGACACATACAGGCAATGGATGATTGGATGACCGAAGATTTTGTTAATTTTGAAGGAGTTCTTGAATTTAAAAAACCAGAAATAGCTTCAAAAACCGACTTTGGTAAAAATGGAGCTTTAATATTAAAAAGAGACAATCCATCCGGATTGCCTGAAAATGATTCTTCTGTAGAAATACCTGTAAAATTTAGTAACCAGTGACTAGAACCTAGAAACTAGAAACTAGAAACTAGAAACTATTGTCTCCTGTTCTTCAAACACGCTTTTATAAATCCAGAAAATAATGGATGTGGAGAGAGGGGTCGTGCTTTAAATTCTGGGTGAAATTGTGTGCCTAAGAAAAATGGATGTTTATTTTGTGGTAATTCCATTATTTCCATCAGCTTTCCATCCGGAGATTTTCCTGAAAATATAATTCCCTTTTCTTCTAATCTTTCAATATAATCTGGATTAACCTCATATCTATGTCTGTGTCTTTCGCTTATTTCATCAAGTCCGTAAGATTTTTTTGCTATTGTTCCTTCCTTTAAAATTGCTGTGTATGCCCCAAGTCTCATGCTCCCACCATAATTTTTTTCTTCTATTTTTTTCTTTTGGTCTGGCATAACATCAATTACGGGATTATTTGTATTTGGATTAATTTCAACGGTATTGGCATCGGCTAAACCAAGAATATTTCTTGAATATTCAACAATGGCGAGTTGCATTCCATAACAAAGACCAAAAAAAGGTATTTTATTTCCACGAGCAAATTTTATTATATTTATTTTCCCTTCAACTCCTGTCTCTCCAAACCCCCCTGGAACAATTATCCCATCAAATTTTTTTAAATCTTTTAATTTTTTATTTGCTTTATCAAAATCTTTTGAATTTAACCATGTAAGTTTTGGCTTTGCCCCAAAATGATATGCTGAAATTTTGATAGCCTCAATTACTGATATGTACGAATCAGAAAGAACAAAACTTCCTGTATCAAAATATTTTCCTGCAATTGCTATATTTAACTCTGTTTTTGTATTTTTACTTTTAGAAACAAATTCCTCCCATTTTTTCAAATCAGCCCTTCCTTTTGTCTTTAAACCGAGCGCTTTTAATAATTTATTTCCTATTCTGTCTTCCTCAAAATTTATTGGGACATCATAAATGCTTTCTATATCTGGAGCCGAAATAACGTTTGAAACAGGAACGCTACAAGATATTGCTAATTTTTCCTTTCTCTTTTTGTCTAATTTAACATCACTTCTAGCTATTATAAAATCAGTCTGAACTCCATAGGAGTTTAATGTCTGCGAGGCAATTCTCGTCGGTCTAGTTTTCATCTCTCCTATTTTGTTGGGGATTGGTAAATAACTAACCAAAACAAACAAAACATTTCTTGGTTTTTTTAATTTAAGAGTTCGCCCAGCTTCTATAAATAAAACATTTTGATAATCTCCAATTGTTCCTCCAATTTCTATTATTGATATATCGGAACGATTTTCTTGCTCCGATATTTTTATTCTTCTTATTATTTCATTAATTATATCTGGAACTGCCTCTACACATTTTCCTTTGTACCCCAAATTCCTTTCTTTCTCTATTACATATTTATATACCATTCCACTAGTTATATAGTCGTCGTTTGAAGAATTTACTTCTGTAAACCTTTCATAGTTTCCTATGTCTTGGTCTGATTCCATACCAGAATCAGACACAAAAACTTCTCCATGTTCGGTTGGATTCATCGTTCCAGCATCAACGTTCAAATAAGGGTCAATTTTTATAAGATTTACTCTAAACCCTCTCGCTTGAAGAATGGTTCCTATTGAGGAGGTTGTTATGCCCTTTCCTATTCCAGACATAACCCCACCCAAAACGAATATGTATTTGTGGTTATTTCTTTTTGCCATTATTCACCCTGTTAAATAATTTTAAATAAAAAAATAATATGTATTTCTTGTTAACATTTTAGATATAAAAATAATGTTTAAATTTTTTATATACAGATATTTAAAATTAAAATTTGATATTCTGTCAAATTTTATTTAACAGGGTAAAAACGGGACTGATTTGAAAATTAAACTTTTAAATATTTTTTAACTGCAAGATAGCTGGAAACTCCTCCTAACACAATTCCCGTCAAAACTAATACAACAAATATCTGAGCAAAATTATTTACATAGTAATCAAAAACATTTGCTCCGCCAAAAAAACTTTCTGTTAGTGGCGCTGACCAAATTGTAGCTGGATAAAATATAATGAGAGATAGAAGAGCCGAAACTATTCCATACATAATTCCTTCAACTACAAACGGGCCTCTTACATAAGCATTCCCAGCTCCAACGAGTTTCATAACAGAAATCTCTTCTCTTGAAGTATAAATGGCAAGACGAATTGTATTAAATATTATAAGAATTGAAATAAACATAAACACCAAAACCGTAGCGAAACTCAATTTATCAATTGAAGATATAATTTTTGAAAGTTTATTTATAGCGACTTCATTTTGAAAGAAGTTTACTTTATCAACAATCCCGTCGTTAGAAGATGTTTGATAATTTTCAAGAAACGTAGCTATGCTTTCATATTGGGATGTGTCTTTTGCTCTAATATTAAAATGCGCGCCGAGAGGATTTTCACTTAATTCTTCAAGCGCTTGTAAAATTAACTGATCATTCTCATGTCTTTTTTTAAAATCTTCTACAGACTGTTCTTTTGAAATATAGTCAACGGAAAGAACCTCTGGTAATTGTTCAAGGGAAGATTTTAAAGATAATATATTTTCTTCTTTAGCTGTTGTATTAAAATAAACATTTATATCAACTTTATTTTTTATTTGATTTAGTGATGAGTCTAGGATTGCTCCTAAAAAGATGAGGGAGCCTATAATGAAAAGCGTGACGGTCATTACTAAAACTGATGCAAGAGTAACAAAACCATTTCTCCAAAAGTTTATAAACCCATATCTCATTATTCTTTTTGTGTTTATCCAGAACATATCAAAAAAATTCTCTGAATTTTTTAAATTTTTAATTTCTAATTTCTAATTTCTAATTTTTAAAATTCAGAAATTTCATTAGGAATTAGTTATTAGATATTTATTATTTCTTATATTATATATTTCCCATTCTCAGCGTCCCTTATTATTTTACCATTTTCAAGAGTAATAACTCTACCATTTATTGAATCTATTACCCCCTTATTGTGCGTCGTTAATATAACCGTAGTTCCTATGTCGTTTATTCTTTTCAAAATTTGTGCTATTTCGTGTGTATTTACTGGGTCTAGGTTTCCAGTCGGTTCATCTGCTATTAAAACTTCCGGCTGATTAACAATCGCACGCGCTATGGCCAATCTTTGTTTTTCTCCTCCTGAAAGCTGGCTCGGAAAATTCCAGATTTTATTTCCCAAATCAACCAAATCAAGAACGTGAGGAACGTCTAATTCAATTTCTCTGTCGTCTCTCCCACAAGCCTCCATTGCAAAAGCAACATTTTCATAGGCTGTCTTTGTTGGTATTAAACGAAAGTCTTGAAAAACCATTCCTATCTTTCTTCTAAAATCAGTTATACTTTTTCTGCTTAAAGAATGGACATCTAATTCATTAAAATAAACCTTGCCGTCGGTTGGTCTTTCCTCCGCCAAAAGCATTCTCAACAATGTTGTTTTCCCGGCACCGGAATGTCCTACTATAGAAACAAATTCATTTTCTCCTATATCCAAGGTAACGCCATCAAGGGCAATGGAATTTCCAGAATACACTTTTTTTATATTATCAAAGTGTATTATGTTTTTTTTGCCTTTTGAATTTGATTTTATTTGATCTCCAGATGATTTTTCTGTCATTTTTTTATTAAAGATTTTTTTCTGCTTCTATAAATTCATCTATGTCACCATTTAGTACCTTTTCTACGTCTCTTATTTCAACACTAGTCCTGTGGTCTTTTACCAATTTATATGGATGTAAAACATAAGACCTTATTTGACTCCCCCATTCATTTTCTGTGGTTTTACTTACAGAAAGCCCTTCCTCTTTTCTTTTTCTTTCCGCTTCCCTAAAATAATACAATTTTCCTGCTAAAATTTCCAGCGCTTTCTGTTTATTGTGCTCTTGTGATCTTTCAGAATCTGCGTGAACTGATATTTTTGTTGGAATATGAACTATACGAACAGCTGTCTCGCGCTTATTTACATTTTGTCCCCCAGGTCCTCCAGACCTTGTAAAACTTATATCCAATTCTTCGTCTTTCATGTCAACTTCTGATGTCTTTTGTATTTCCGGTACAACTTCAACCATTGAAAAAGATGTCTGTCTTTTCCCGTTCGCATTAAATGGAGATATTCTTACCAGGCGATGAACCCCTGATTCGTTTTTTAGAGTCCCATAAGCATTTTTACCTTGAATTTCAAATGTTATATTTCTATAATCACCATTGTCGTTTTCATTTTTATTTATTATTTTAGTTCCCCATCCCTTTTTTTGAGAAAATTTTAAATACATTTCAAGAAGCATTCGTGAAAAATCTTCTGAATCGTCCCCACCCGCTCCAGAAAAAATTGTTATGACTGCATTACCTTTGTCATATTTCCCGACACCTTCCATTTGCATTTTTAGTTCCTCCATTTTTTTTATTCTTTCCTGCGCTTTTTGTTTGTCATTCCAAAAGTCAGCTTGGGACATTTCTGTTTCAATTTTTTTAATTTCTAATTCTATGTTTTTTTTATTTTTTTCATCCATTTTTATTTCATTTCTAAAACAGAATTTAAAGCTGAATCTAATTTATCTACGTTGTCGGCTGGTGAAAAGTGTCCCATATTATGTTCAACAATTATTTTTGCATCTAATTCTTTCTCAAACAAATCTTTTTGAGAAAGCGGAACGAAATAATCGTCATCAGAAAAAATTGCAGTTATATTTTTTGTTTTTGACTTTATTTTTTTGAAATTAATCGGTGTTTCCATCCATGGTTTAGCAATTTCTATAACTTCTTCTCCTTCCTCTTTAATTGTTTCTTCATCCAATTCCATCCATGGTGCAATTAGAAGTATTCCCAATACATTTATTTTTTCTGGGGCTTGTTCTAAATATCTAAGTACTCCCTGACATCCAACGCTATGACCAATAAAAATATTGTTGTCGTTTGTATGTAAAACTTCATTTAATTTTTTAATCCATGCTTTTATTTCAGGTTCTCCTGGATTTGGCATTTCTGGTGCAACAACATTATAGTTTCTATCTTCTAACTCTTTTTTTAACCAATTTAACATTGGTTCTTTTGGACTTCCGTCCCATCCGTGAATTATATATACATTTTTCATTGTTTTTGTTTTCGTGATTTTATGTTTTTACTTGTCCCGTTAAATAAGTGCGTGGCACATTTAACTGGGATGTTTTTGTGATTTTATGACTTTTGAGCCGAAGGCGAGAATCGAACTCGCGTTCCTACTTTACGAAAGTAGTGTTCTACCACTGAACTATTTCGGCTTATTTTTAGATAATAATTTACCTTCTTTTGCTCTATTGCTTAAAGATCTATTTTTTCTACCATTCCCCCTATTAGAACCAGAATATGTTGGAGTTAGAGAATCGCAGTTAGGACAAATGAGCCTCAAATTATTTTCAACATTATTACGCCAATTACCATCAATATGATCAGCAACTAACGGAACTAATCCAGTCTTTTTATTGATTTTTGACCAACCGCATAAACAGCATTTATTGTTATACTTTTCACGTAAATAAATTTTTATAGAAGTAGAAACAATACCTAAACTTTGCAATCCATTTACCTCCCCTTCTTTCCATTTTTTTAAATAAAAATCACGCTGATATTTATTTTGACATTTATTACTGCAATATTTATATCCTGCACGTGCTGTTTCCTTACTACAAAATAAACATTTGTTTCTAGATTTCTTGGGCATTGACATATATTAATTATACAAAATTTACAGACCAATGCCAATTTAAGAAATGGTCGTATATTAGAAAAATTTTCTATTATCAAACTGTCTTGACAAGAGCCGTTGGTGGGAATCGGACCCACGCTCTCTGTCTTACCAAGACAGTGCTTTACTTCACCCCGCCAGAGCCGATGGCCAGGATTGAACTGGCGACCTACTCCTTACCATGGAGTTACTCTACCAACTGAGCTACATCGGCTCTGGCGGGGCAAGCTAAGCTACAACGGCATATTTTAAACAAATAATATCATATTTTCAAAATTTTTCTGAGAGTTTTAAAACACAAAAATCATCCGTAAGCTGATGATTTTTGATTATGCGCAGTCGACGGGACTTGAACCCGCAACCTCCCGCGTGACAAGCGGGTGCTCTAACCAGTTGAGCTACGACTGCATTTTTAAATATTTATCAAAAGTATTTTTTTTTCTACTTAAAAATAAATCACTTTTTAGATTATCATACATTAAATGGTATAACAATACTGAATTTTTAATACTATATTGAATTCTATATGCTCTATTTGATCCATAAAAACTTCCATTATTTAATTCAAATTTATGTAATCTGTTTTTTAAATCTTCTAAAAAATTATGTGAGCAAGATACAAAAACAGTACGAATTGCAAACATACACTTTTTTCTATCTTTATGAATCTGACCGACCCAAACATTACCGTCTCCGTCAAAATAACCTCTTACAAAATCTCCAAAATACTTATCTGGAATATTTGGTAGTCTCATCGTTTTTGTTTTTAATTCTTTTACTCCTAGTTTTCTTAAATCTTCACACATTTCTTTACTTCCTATCTGTATTCTGTAAATTGGTTGTTCGGTGGGTTTTCTAATTCTTTTCGTAATTTTATGTTCTGATTTCATAATTTTTTTAATTTTTTCAAGAATATCTTTATCAATAATTTGAATTGCAAAATATTCTGACCCTCTTGGATTAATTGTTATAGAGCCATCTGCCATAAAAAAACCCAAAACGTATGACATTTCTGGGGTCCATTTTTTAAAAAAGTCCTTATTAAATTTTTTGTATATTGGCATATTTTTAACATTAACAAAAAATGATGTTTAAATTATATTAAAATTCGTTTATTATATAATATCATATGACAGGACATTATACTAACCACTATCTGTGAGTAAATTATTTGCAGGAAATATCGAAAATAAAGGATATTTGAAATTCGGACAAAAATATAATATCCTTTATTAACATCAGTAAAAAATTGTCGGGGTAGCTCAGTTGGTTCAAAGCGGTCGTCTCATACGCGACAGATCGTGGGTTCGAATCCCACCCCCGACACATTGGAGAGGAGAAAGCAGAATCTATACAAAAACACCGTCCGAAGGACGATGTTTTTATTTGATTGTTGCGGGGATCGGAATTGCACCGATGTCTCCGGGTTATGAGCCCGACGAGATACTACTTCTCCACCCCGCGATATTAGAAATCAACGACAAAAATATTAGCATAAAAACCACGTTTACTCAATTACTCAATAAAAGAAGCTACAAAAAACCATTCCCTTATTTAGCTAAATAAGGGAATGGTTTTTATACTTATAAAATCACATATACGCCATGGCGTATATGTGATTTTATTATATAATTTTGATTTTTGATATTTAAATTTTAAATTTATATCATTCCTCCCTTTCCGGTTTATCAATTGCAAGTTGCTCAATTCCTATTTCACTACCCGTAATTTTCAAAACATCCTTATCAATTTTTTTGAGTTCCTTTCTTGAAAAATTAAAATGATTTACGGTTGTTGCAAGTGAAGTGCCGAGCTTTATATGATAATCATCATAGGCTTTTAAGTGTCTCTGCAATTCTTCAACATTTTTAATTATACTTTTTGCCGATTCCTCCACCTTAAAAGCCCTAAATCCTTGTAAAATTGTATTTAAATAGGCAACAAATGTCGTTGGCGATACTATTATCACCTTTTTATCTTTATAAGCATACTCAATCAAACTTCTTGTGTTTACTTTAAGCGCACCAACTTTATTAACAATTAAGTCATAATAAATTCCCTCTGCTGGAATGTACATTATTGCAAAAGGAAGTGTCCCCTCTTCTGGTTTTATATATTTTGCTGTTTCGTCAATTCTCTTTTTTAAATCATTTTTAAATTCTTTTTCAAGTTCAGTTTTTTTGTCTGGATTATCTTCATTCACCACACGGTTGTAGTTATCAAGTGAAAACTTAGCGTCAACACAAATAATCCCATCTTTTGTTTTTATAATCGCGTCCACAATGTCGCCATTGTTAAACTTATATTGAAATTCATAAGCAGTTGGTGGAAGAATGTTGTTTAAAATTAATTCAAGACCTGCTTCGCCAAGATTTCCTCTTTGTTTTTGATTAGTTAAAACTTTTTCCAAATTTTGTAATTGCTCTGTCATATCAAAAACTTGTTTGTTGGTTTCTTTTATCTCTGTCATTTCTCTTGCGAGATTTGAAAGTTTCCCCGTAATATTTTCTACAAGCCTTTGGGATTCTCCAAATTGAGTTTTTATTGAATCATTTACAATTTTTGAAGATTCGCCTAATTTGTTATCAATTGAATTAACGAGACTATTCAATTGGTTTTGTAAAAGCAAAAACCCTTGATTTTCGTTCTCCTTTTTATCATCAGGCTTCTTTCTAAAGACAAAATACCAAATAAGCCCTCCGTTCAAAAGAATCATCAGAATAAGAATTATTGTGAGTATCGTTTCCATATATTAAATATATCACTTTTGCCTGTCTTTCTCCAAAATATAAAATACTTCGCTAGTTCTATTGTAAATAAATTAAATATTGCTACCAATAAAATCACCGCCAAATCAAACCTATTTAAAATAGTCAATTGAAGAAGATCTCTCAAAAAAGGTATGAGAAAAACCCCGGAAAGAGCAAGTATGCTAATAACCAAGGCAGAATTTAAAAATGTGTTTGAAAAGAGATTTATTTTCCATATTGGTTTTTTTAAATTTTTTATAGAAAAAGAAAACAAGATTGAATCCAGAGAAAGAGTTATAAACATAATCGTTCTTAATTCTTCTATCGGTACTTGGATTGATTTTAGAGCTACAAAAAGAAGAAGTGTGAAAAGGCCGGTTATAATACCAGTAGCAAATATCATCTTTTTTATGTCAGGACTTATTAAACTATTGGAATTATGAAGATTTGGATTTCTTTTCATTATATCTTTCTCTGCAGGTTCAAAGGCAAAAGAAAAATTCAATATGCCCTCTCCAATAATATTTATCCACAAAATCTGGGCCGGTAAAATTGGTAATGGAGCTGCAAAAACCAAAGAACCCATAATTAAAAATACTTCTCCAAAGTTCACAGAAGTCAGGTGTAAAATAATTTTTTTCAAATTATCTATTATACGTCTGCCCTCCTCAATTGCCTTTATTATTATTGAGAAACTATCATTTAATAAAATAAGGTCAGATGCCTCTTTTGCAACTTCGGTACCAGACCCGACAGCAATTCCTATGTCCGCGTTTTGCAATGCGGGTGCATCATTAATTCCATCTCCAGTCATTGCGACTATTTCTCCATCATTTCGTAAAATTTTTACTATTCTCAATTTTTGTGACGGCAATACTCTCGCAAATATATTATTTTCTTTTAGAATTTTTAATAATTCTTCATCATTATATTTTTCTATCTCAACTCCAAGAATAACTCTTTCGTCTTTTTCAACAATCCCAGAATCTTTTGCTATCTTTAAAGCCGTCTCTTGATTATCTCCGGTCAACATAATTATTCTAGTTCCTGCACTTTTAGCTTCTTTCATATAAGTTTTAACATCTGACCTTACTGGGTCGCTTAACCCAATTATTCCAACAAATACAAGATCTTTTATTTCTTTTTTATCCACCAGATTCCCATCACGTGGTATTTTTTTAAAGCCTGTGTCTTTATACGCAATTCCTATAAATCTCACACCTTCCCTACTTTTCTTCTTCTGTTTGTTAATGAAAAGATTTTTTCTTTCATCAGAAAAACTTTCTATATTATCTTTTTCTAAAACAAAAGTGGACTGATTAAGCAGAGATTCAGGCGAACCACTAAAATAAATTCTGTTTTGTGAGATTTCTGTGCATTCGTTTAAAGAAGAGGCAAAACCATTTTCTGAATTAAAGGCATAAAAATCAACCCTATTATTTTTTTCATCAAGTTCCCTTTGACTTATTCCCCTTTCTAGTCCTTCAAGAACTATCGCCTTTTCTGCCGGCCTTCCGTGAATAATAATTTCTTCTTCTCCGTTTTCTTTTTCTTCTATAAATGCATCAGAGGACAAAACTGCCATTTTTAAAAGTTTTTTTTGGGAAAGTTCAATATTTTCTTTGCTTTCGTTCTTTTGTAAAAAGTCTAAAGTTATTAAGTCCGTTGCTTTCATTTTAGCTTCAGTTAGGGTCCCAGTTTTATCAGTTAGTATAGTCGTCGTACTCCCGAGTGTTTCAGCTGTGAGAATATTTTTTACTAATCCACCAGCTTTTAAAATTTTTTCCATACCTATAGCCAAAACCACCGTCATCGCCGCAGGTAATCCTTCCGGCACGATACTGACAGCTATAGCTAAAGAAAGAAGCAAAATATCCATCAACGGCTGATCTTTTAAAACACCTAAAACTAAAATAACCGCAATCAAAATAATTGCAATGTATGAAATAAAAATTGTAAGTTTTTTTATATTTTTCTGTATTGTGGTTTTTATTTCAGAACCTTCAGATAAAGATTTTGTAATATCCCCCAACTGCGTGTTGTTTCCTATTTCTACAACCAAACCGACTCCGTGTCCTGAAGAAACTAAAGTACTCATCCACACCATATTATTCTGTTCATTTATTGGTACATTTTTTTTGATTGTTTCAGAATATTTTTTTACACTCACCCACTCACCAGTTAAAACAGACTCATTTACTTCAAGATCGTTGCTTTCTAAAATTCTTATATCAGCCGGAATACTCATCCCCGATTCAATTATTACTATGTCTCCTAGTGTTATTTCTTTAGATTCAATAACTTTTCTTTTTCCGTCTCTTATGACTGTTGCGTATTTTTGTTGAAGTTTGTTTAATTTATCAAAGGCTCTGTTTGCTTTTTCTTCTTGAAGAGTTCCTATCACGACATTAACAAACATCGCCAAAAAAATTACAGTTGAATTAACAAATTCATTCAAAAATATAGTTATAATACCCGCTATTAAAAGAATTATAACTAATGGATTTTTAAATTGTTTTAAAAATCTACCAAATAAACCAAGATCTTTTTTCTTGGTTATTATATTTTTTCCATATCTAATTTGGACATCTTGGACCCTTTTTGACGAGAGCCCTTTAGTGAAATCCGTGCTTAAATGGATTTCTAACTGTTTTGGCTCAATTTGATACCATTTTATTGTATGACTTGTTTCCTTCATTTTTATCTCTTAATTATAACAGATTAAGAATATACCTTGAAATAAGTTTTTGTGGTGTGATAACATTACTAAGTATTTTAATATTTAAATAAAAAAATATGTTACATGAACAAATTCAAGAACAAATAAGGAACGCCATGAGGGCACGGGAAGAATTGCGTCTTTCTGTTTTGCGTGGAATGTTATCTGCTTTTACAAACGAGCTTGTCTCAACAAAAAGAAAGCCGAGTGAAATTTTACCAGATGAAGATGCTTTAGGTGTTGTGAGAAGGCTTGTAAAACAAAGAAAAGATTCTATTGAACAATTCCGTGCTGGCAAGAGAGAAGATTTGGCATCAAAGGAAGAGGCCGAATTAAAAATTTTGGAAAAATATTTACCCGAAACAATGTCAAAAGAAGATATTAAAAAAGTTGTTTTGGCAAAAAAAGAAGGAATGGGTATCGTAGATAAATCAAAAATGGGAATTTTAATAGGTGCCGTTATGAAAGAGCTGAAAGGAAAAGCTGACGGAGGTGATGTAAAAGAAGTTATTGAGAAAATATTTGGTTAAGATAAAAAATAAAAAAAGTTGAGAGGTTCATCCTTTCAACTTTTTTAATGGCTTAATAAAGCCATTATTTTTATGTTTTTAATTAGTGATGCGAGTGTTAAATAATTATTTGCCAAAATAATTTATTAGAAGCATCAAAATAATACTGACACCAATGACTGCAATAAACCCAAACAAAAATTTAAAAAATGTTTTGTTAAATAACCTTTTCATCCCTACACCAATTTTAATTTTAATAATATTGACCTAATTTGTTTCATTTGTTTATTCAAAATATTCACCTTTTTATTATTTTCCCAACCAATTTATTTTAACGAAATTAAGATTGGTGTGGGGATTCATTTTTGCTCAAACTCAATTAAAATTTGTTTTAATTCTTCAACTTTTGGATTGTTTTTAATCCCCTCTTTAATTATATCAATCGCTTTGTTTTTGTCGTTCAAAACTTCAACATAAAAATTAGCCATAGCCACATAAGAATATGTCTCAGTTGGCTCCGCTTCAATTGCCTTTAAAAAATTACTTTCTGCTTTTTTTGAATCTTTTATGTAATATCCGTATAAGTTCGCTAGATTTAGAAACGAAAGAGAAAATCTTGGTCTTAAAATACTTGCATATTCCCACGCCTGTCTTGCTCCTTCATAATCCCCCACCAATTTTCTATATAAACCTAAATTTATCCACAAATCAAAACTCTTACTATCGGTTTTGAGTGATTCAGAAATAGATATTATATTCCCTTTTATATTTTCAGACGCCGTATCTGGAATTTTTCTATTCAAATTTGGAATCGGGGTACTTGCTAGAAGTTCTTTATCAACTCCAACATATTCATAAGATTGTCCTTCCTTTAAAAACACTTCCCCTATTTTTTTATCCGCACTATTGTTTTCTGAGATGCTGGTTGCTTGATTATTGTTTAAAACATTTGTGGATGAGTTGTCTTCAATAGGGATATCTGTTTTATAAAAATTTATATATAAAAAATAACCAGCAATAATAACTACTGATACTAAAATTAATATATAAGTAAAATTCTTGTTTGGTTCCTTTGGGGTATTTAATAAATTTTCTTGTTCCATAAAATAATTGTTTGATATTATCAATATAACATTTAAGAACGGTTCTTGCAATTTGTGATGTCTTTCCCGTCTTTTTGCTATTCTAATGTTCTTAAGAACATTAGAATAGCAGGTTTGAAAACTCAGTTTCTAAGTGGAGCCGAAGTTTAAAAAAACACGAAAAACACAACCGCCAAAAGCAGTTGTGTTTTTTAACTTTAATTTTTAGAGAAAAATTATTGTCCCTGCATAACTTTTAATTCTTCTAACATTTTCTGAAGTTGTGCCTGCAAAGATTCCAACTGTGCTTTTGCTTCTGTTTCTGTTATAGGGGTCGTTGGAGCTGTCCCTGTTGTTGTAGGCGCAGTCGTGGTTGTAGGTGCGGTCGTTGTTGTCGGAGCAGAACCCATCAATTCATTCAATTTAGTCCTTGTTTTAGGGCCAACAAGTCCATATCCGGGATCTCCGGGATTTGCAATTCCATATTTCTCTTGGAATTTTTGAACAGCTTTCATTGTGAGTAAACCAAAGTATTCAGTTTCGTTTCCGGGAGAACCTGCACCCGTCTGGGATATTACAGTATCTGGGTCAGAGTTTAGTATTGACTGGAGTTGTTTAACATCTGAATTTGTCGTTCCCTGTGTCATTAAACTTGTGAATGTTGCTCCTAATGAAACTGGAGCTGTCCCTGTTGTTGTCGGAGCAGTCGTTGTTGTAGGTGCGGTCGTTGTTGTCGGAGTAGGAGCAGTTGTCTGTGGCGCGTATGTGTACGAACCACCTCCTCCGCCTCCCCCTCCTCCACCACCTCCGCCTCCTCCACCGCCACTAGTACATGTGCCAGAGGATGCGACTGTGATTGTTGTTGTCGCAGTAGCGCCTCCTTGCGGATTTTCTATTTTGAATATACTGCTTGACACTCCACATTCAGAAGTTGCAATTCGTATTGAACCTATTTCTGTTATTGAAACATTTCTTTTATTTGAGGATGTAATCTGTATATATTGTCCCTCACTAAGAGATACATCAAATGAATTATCTCCATCTATATACAAAACTTCAGAGTTTGAAACATTTCCACTTACAGTGACACTTTCTGTTCCAACCGTAAGAATTGCATCCGGATGAACAACCGTGTTGTTTGCGGCAAATACAAATATCGGCAGAAACAATAGGGTCAGTAAAATTGTTAGATAAGTTTTCATATAATTATTTAATTGCCATCCAAGACCATGTACGCGACGCAATAGTTGCTGGAGTTGAAGTGCTTGTGTTAAAGACCTGAACTTGAATAACATCATTGGCTGTAGATGAAGCGCTGTTAAACGCAACATAAGTCTCTAAACTCGAGGGTGTCATAAATACTTTGTGGCTGGTAGTAACGCCAGTTGCAGCACAGTTAGTAGTGGTAGCAACACCGGCACCTAAACTAGTGCCAAAATTAACCGTGCAGGTGCCAAAAAGAAGTCCTGCAACAGTTGACCCAGTGCTGCTGACTTTAATACTATCAAGAGTAAAAAGTCCCGTGGAAGAAGCTGTTGAAAAAATAGAATTACCGGTAACATTTAAAGTTCCACTTACAGTAGCATTGCCTGTTAAGGCAATTGTTCCATCAGTTGCATTCGTGATTGTTTCACCATTCAAAAGTGTAAGAGAGGTTGTTGATGCTATACCACCAAGTTGGATAACTCCATCTGTTGCATTGCTAATAATCTCTCCA